>WNFI01321401.1_pt1 | contig 45134 bp, 58 predicted proteins | sample 5400471 | NCBI WGS metagenome assembly WNFI01 (sample SAMN13153348, study PRJNA577476) | soil metagenome | isolation source: 100 cm saprolite on Douglas fir-dominated hillslope | place: USA:California | collected 2013-09-17 | reverse complement strand
TTGAACGTTGTCGAGCCGTCACCAGCTCCGTAGTTCGTTCCGATCAGGGCAAACAGAGCCGTCCATGTCGAGCGCGAAATGGCCTGCGACGTAGCAGCTACGGTGCCTGCGGGACAACCGCCAAGAGGAAAATCGAGTGCGCTTCCGATTGGAACGGGCCTGTTATCCACAAGTTCCCAGAACGTACCGTTGTACTCGACGGTTACACGAAAACCAGAAACAAATTCCCCACCGACAAAACTGTGAAGTCCCTGGGTCGTGTGCCGCTGAACGTTCAGTGCCCCTGTCCCGCTAATGTTCAGCGTCATTGCCTGCGTGTTGGATACACCAACGGTAAAACTGACCTTGTAGCCCAAGGTCAGTGAGAACCCTGTAGCCGGTGTCGTGACCGTAACGAGCTGTGCGTTGGCCGATCCGGTGGACGTCGATCCCAGAAAAGCAAACGTACCGCCCTGCGTCGGCGTTAACGGCGTCGAGAGCGCACCCAACGACGTAATGTCATTGTTCGCCCCTGATGCAGCACACGTCGTCTGCATGCCGTTCACAATGGCATTGAAATCCGCCATCACCTGCGTGGCATCAGCAACTGTGTTGTTCAGCAGGATGAACGGCAGCGCGCCGGGCGTGCACAGCGCATGCGCCGGGGTGGCTAGTAAGAGCAAAAATAGAGCCAGGATTTTCTTCACGCGACAGCCCTCACGGTCATATATCCAGTTTTCTGGTAGCGCAGGAATAAATCACCAATCTTGAAACCAAGGATCAGATTGCCTGTGGCCTGTATCTGCAAGCGCCTGAACTCGATAGGCTTCACCCAGTCCAGTGGGCGTGGAAAGAGAGCCGATTGCACACCGCCCCAAAGACCCTGCCCCCAATTGAACTGCCCCCACAATGGCAGTGTCCCCAGTGGCTGGACAAACACTTGCCCAAGAACCGCGCTGTTCTGGTCCAGCGCCTGAACACTGACCACCGACTGCCCCCCGATCAAGGCCATGTTCAACGTCGTCTCGCTCATGGCATACTCAGCCATCTGCTCCGTGTCAGGCAGCATGCAAGATGCCCAGTTGAACGTCATCTGTGTGCCGTTCTCAACGAACGTACTGGTCGAAGACTGCACAACGTCGCTCTGCCACAGCGAAGCAAGCACACCAACCGGCGCCATGATGAACGTGTTCTTGTAGGCTGAAATCATCGACGCCGGGAAGGTGTGCGGACCACTCCACTTGTGCCGGCTGATGTCATACCAGTATTCCTGCTGCGGCGCTCCCGAGGCATTGCCGTTTTGCACGCTGACACGCAGCACGTTCTGATTACAGGCCGCTTGCACACGCGATGGCACGACGCTGTAAATGAACGGCGTGTTGACGCCTTCGCCGTCCACGCCGATCGGATCGGATATCTTGGCAGTGAAGTCGATCAGGCGCAGGCCGTCAGGCGCAAGAAAAGCCAAACCCTTTGGCGTCGTCGTCACAGAGAGCGGCGAGTTGGTTCCAGTCGCGACGTTCATTGAATTGCGTGCAAGATTGCTGCCGCCTGGACTCGCTGCGTCACCTGTAACCTGATAAATCTGTGCTGTGTTCTTGAATACGATCAGGGCTTGCACGATACCGCCCTGCTGGTTGTAAAGCCCGAGACCGGCCGCACAGGTCAAAGGCTGGGTATCTTCAAACGTGATGATCTGGCTGGCATTGGTAATCGTTGTCGGAACGAGAACGTCAGAATACCAAGCGCCGTTCTTGGTCGAATCACCAGGGAAATTGACCAGGAAGTACGCACGACCATTGAAGTTCTTTACCCATACCGGGAGCGCTGGCAGTGCATTGGTGGTCGTGTTCTGCGACGTCCATGTCGGTGCAGCTACATTTGAAATGTCGATGACGCCGAAAACAAACCCGCCGCCAAAATTGAAACCAGGATGGGTTATGATGATCTTGGTCCCGATCAAGTCCATGGACGGCGGTGTCCACGCCCCCGACGTTGCAGGACTGGCCGGCGTATTCGCTAATGTCGCGCCGGTTATGGCATTGAACGACTTGGTCGTCAGGTTGAAAGCAAATGGGACGTCGTGCCCGGCAAACTGTGACGTTGCGATCATCCCATAAGCAACGTCGCCAAAAATATCCATCACTGAAATAAAAGCAGAATTAAAAGGGCTGAATCCCTGCTGGAAACCAGAACTGAACCCTGAGCTAAACGGACCACTGCCGACATTGAAGTCAACAAGCTTGGTTGACGCCGGGCGCCCTTGCCAGAGATTGCGTGTCGATGGATCGGGAATCAGGTTCGCCAGATTGGCGCATGCACCCGCAAATACGTTCGTCCCGTCGATCGTGTCAGACACACTGGCGGGAGAGAACTTGAGCGGCGTTGCATTGCGAAGGGCCATTACTGAGACTCATAAACCCCGCTGGAAAGCCAACGCTCATTGACGAGAAAAACCGCATTCGCCGACTTTCGCACGTCGGCCGTCGCACTTGAGCCAACGATCTGCGCCGCGCCAAGAACACCGCCGCCCGTCGCCTGTTCTCGCGCGGCCGACACAGCCGAGGAATTCGACGTAACGGGAAGATTTACGGTGTATGTGGTAACACATGATCCTATCGCCGTTGTCGTAACATCGAATTCCCAGAAAACAGTCTTGCCCGTCTGCTTGAAGCGCGCCGAGTTGACTGTAAAAGTCGCTGTCCCACAAACCGGAGAAAGAGTGAAAGCCGTCCATGCCGTCTGCGAAATGTCGCTCTGAAACCCGTAGACCCTGTAATTCGTACCGTCCGATATGATCCAAGCCGTCTGGTTCTGCGCCAGTGAAAACGTCCCTGCACCGTTGATCGTCGATACAGTCGGCGTGATCGTAACGAGACCTGCGCCGATGTTCTTGACGAAGGTGTTGAAGGTCGCAAAGTTGCCGGTCGCCTGGGCGATCGCAACAGCCACAGCACCGGCGTTATTGTAGGTCAGCAGGTTGCCATAATCGCCGACCACGATCGTGTCGGACGAACCGCCAATATCTCGTGTCTTCGTTGCCTGCTGGTACGCCGTGACAATGTCGTTCAGCGTCGTGCGCGTGATCGCTGGCGTAATCAAGCCCGTCGTGTTGTCGGGGAGGTTGGTGTTGACCTCCGTCGTCATCGTCGCCTTGGTGTTCTGCGCAACACCAGGATGTTCAGCAAAAGCCAACAAGATCGCCAATGCGAGCAGATATTTTTTCATCTCACCACCCTTGCAGCTTCGTGTTCGGAAGTCTCTGCCAGTCAGAAGCACCAAACCGTCGCTTGTCCAGCTCCACTGTCTTGGCCCGGCCTTCCGGATCATCCTTCATGGCGAGATACCGGCGAATCAAAACACCTGCGCCCTGCGCATTGATCTTCTCATCATCTGTCAGGAAGAAATTGGCCCGATCGTCGTCCGTGATCTGCATCATCTCGCCGGACAGACGCGTGATCAGGTACTTCTGGTACGGAAACCAGGGAATGACGGCGCTGGTTTCGGGTGTAGCGATGTCAGGCATCACGCTGAAGTAACGATGCGTCACCGGCACGCTGATCGACGGCGGCGGCCATACCTTCATGAAGGGCGGGCTGACCGACGTGTCCACATAGAAATCGCGCGGGAAGTCCTGAAACCCAGGCTGCTGGATCAGCGCGTCATACTCCCACTCTTCACAGCGAATCATGAAGTACGGCTGCCCGTTGTAAATGTAGAAACTCTTGCCCTGCTGCGCGCGCAGATAGTCAACCGGCAACAGGTAGGGACCTGTGCCGATGTTGGTCCCGCCTGACTGTGAAATGTTGAAGTTGAAAGTGAACGTCTTGCGCGCTTCCGCGATGTCGTAGGTGCGGCATAGCTCATTCAGAATAGTGTTCAGTTCCTGTCCCGCTTGTGCGATCATGCCGGAGGCTTTAGCCCTTTGACAAGCCAACGTTACGATTTGAGCGCTTGTCAAAGGCATCATCTGCTCCTATATAAGCGTCACTGAGACCGCGGCCTCATTGAAGCGCCCGTTGGCATGCTAGCATCACGATCTGTGCTGATCCTTTCCGCGGTCTCAGCTCTCCACAGCCGCAGCTATCACCCTCTCCAAGCGGTCGATCGTCGCCTGTGCTTGTTCGATACCTTCCCGATACTTGATCCGCGAACTGCTGATCCCACTGAGCGCATTCCGCTCCGGCGCCGACAACTTCTCTTCCGACCACTCGCCTTTACGGTTCTCAGCATCCCAACGCGCCTTGGACAATTCGTGCGTATTGGCGACCTGTGCCTCCATCTCGTGTAGCCGATCGACCATCTGGTCCCGCTGCACGTTCGCCTGCTCCAGCTCATAGACCGCGGCCTGCCGGTCCACCGCCTTGGCAATGCGGTCCAGGACTTCGTTGATCGTAGTTAGCGGCGCGTCAATCGGAAGATGCCCTTGCATCACGATCTCGCGCCGGCCCTCCTTGTCCAGTGTCGTCTTGTAGCTAATGCCGAGGGCCGCCGGAATGACTTCAGTGTGCCCGCTCATCGGTCCAGCTCATACTCTTCAATCAGCACGTCAGGCACGGTAAACTCCACGCTGACCGGCGGCGGCACCTGCCCAATGACAACGGCATTCTTCGGCTTGGTCAGCATCTGCTTGATCAGGTACCCCACGGCCTGTTCAATTGCTACGCCCTGTCCCACGTCAGCATTGATCGCCATGCCTTTCCAGGCACACTCCACGCCATCCACCGTCGCCCGCGCCCCCGCCACGACAAGGTGGTTTAACGGATCGGACCGATCCGCCTCTGTCAGTATCGTAACCTTGAGTCCCTTGATCTTCATACCCACACTCCTTCTGTTATCGTGGCACCACCACAGCGCGCTGCTCAGCAAGGGCACTGTCGACTCCCCAGGACGCTGTCTTGAGGCCGCGGGGCTGGCGATTATTTCCGTAGTTGACGATTGAGAGCGGCGGTGGTTGCGCCCGCCGACGCGTGCGCGCATCGCGCACTTCCGTCTCTTCCTCGTGCGCCCAGCCGCGCGCCATCTGCTCCGCGAGCACGGCGAACACGCTGGCGGTCACGTCGTACATCACCTCGTTCAGATACAGCTTGTCGTCGAGCCGGATGTGCGGTTGGTGCATGGCGAGGTTCAGCCAGATCGGCATCAACTGCTCTTCTGGAATCAGCTTCTGGCGCTCTTCTTTCAGGAAAATGTCCAGCAGCGACTTTTCCTCGCGCTCCTGCAGCTCCTTCAGGACCGTGAGCCGGGCCTGCTCCCGAATTTTCTCGCGCTCTTGCGCCGTCAACGTCGTGAAGCCGGCCGGATCATCGGTCTGCTTCTGAAACCTGGGAGTACGGTGATCCGGCTTGCCGTTGTCGAGAATGGTCATCAGGTCCTCACGTCGCAGTATTGGTCCAGCTGGCGCCGGTGCCCGCCGACTTGGCCGAAATCAGGATCGGCCACCCCACCGTGTCGATCGCGATCACGTCGCCCGGCAAGACCTTCAGCCAGCCGCGGTTGGGAATGTAGAGCTGCCCCTGCCGCGACCAGCCTTGCATCCCTGTCGGATAGGGCGACACAACGCCGGCCGGGCCTAGATCAGCCAGCTGATCGTCCCGAATCGCCTGATTCATGAAGGCGATATCGGCGTCAGTCTGCGTGTTGCTGATCGCAGCACCGCCACCGAGCGGCTGGTACGATCCCGGCATGAGACACGCATTCAGCGTGTTGGCCGCCGGCGTGCCAATAAGGCCGCGCGCCATTACGGCTGCCCCGACACCCACCCCTGCGGGATGGCGATGTTGGCGTTGAGGTTAGCCGCGATGTCCGCAGCCATGGCGTTTGTCAGGTTCGTAACATCGGCCGCCGCCAGCGCGCCGGCCGTGCCGGTTCCGACAATGACGTACCCGCCGGTCTTGGACAACGCCGCCAAGGTCTGGCCGCTTGATCCGCCGCCGGGCAGCATCGGTGCATTCAGCGCCTCCATCGGCCCAGTACCCGGCGCCACCCAGTCGATCGCCGCTACAACCCTCAATCGGTAGGGCATATTTTTTCGCTCCTGTTCTTGAAGGCCTTAGCCGAAGGTGACGCTGAACGCGCTGGTCGACTCGATCCGCATGAAAAACTGCTGGTTCTCGATCAGCGTGCCGTAAAAGCACTTCCAACCGATCACCCGCAGCTGGTTGAGCGGATCGGACTTGTCAGCATCCTTCAGGTAAGTGAACTGGACATCGGACAGCATGATCTGCCCGTAGGCCCCACGGCCGAAGATGAAGGCCGGGTAGACCGTGATGCCGTTGGCCGGCGCGGCCGGCGGCACCTGGGCCACACCCAGAGCCGTGATCGTGATGGTCTGGTTGGGTGCCATCTGGGTGGACTGCCCGGCAAACGGCCCCTGGACAGGCCCCTGCGCCGACACCCCGAGGTTCACCGGGGTGGTCACGCCGGCCACGCTGACATAGACGGTGAAAGTGAAGCCCGCAAGCGCCGGCAGCGCGACCTGAATCACACCGTTGGCGCCGACCACGAGGCCTGTCACGACGCCGTAGATGCGGCTCTCATACTGGTTCTGGGTGTCCTGGGCCGTCACCTGGGTGGCGTAGGTGCCCGCTGGCAGCGCGCCGCCGCCCGCGGTCGTCGCCGTGATCCCCGTCACGCCGGTGAAGGTCGGCACGAGATTCGACCGGCAGAACCGGATGCCGCCCCACTCGCCCAGCTCGTAATTGTAGAGCCGGTTGATGTCCGAGAAGGTCCAGGCTTGGTTAATGGTTGGGTTCTCGCGCATGTCCGCCACCACCAGGGTGTGCAGCACGGCGCTGTAATGGGGCATCGACCGCGGATTGCTGGACGCCTTGGCGCCACCAGCGTCAGCCTCCAGCTTGGTATCGGTCATCTCGTCGCCGTCGAACCGCGGCGCACCGAGCGTCTCCAGGATCGCCGTTGCTCGAGTCACCTCATGCGGGTTGAGCACGTCACCGGCCACCAGGGCGCCGCGGGACCCGCGCGCGTTCACATAGTTGACCTGCGCGCCGGCCAGGAGGTTGTTGAAGGTGTTGCGTTCCAGGGTCTCTGCGATCTGCAGGCCCAACAATTCTTTCGCTTTTTGAAACAGGGGGTGCTTGATCGTCAACTCGCCGACGTCCGTGATCGTGATCTTGTCGCCCCATTGCTGCGCAGTGGCAGCGACCTGAGAGATGGTCATGTTCTGGCCGATCGGCGGGACGCCTTCGGCGAGGGGAGCATTGGGGAGCGGGACGCGGTTGTAGCGGGTCGCCGTGTAGGCCGTGCCGCGGCCTTTCGGCAACGTGAGTGGGTCACCGAACTGGTAGACCACGAGCTGCCGGCGGGCCAGCGGAAGCGTTTCGTCGGCCAAGTAGCCCTCAATGTCGGCCGCGAATGAACCTGCAACGTTTGTTGCCATCGTCTTTTAGCTCCTAGGGTTCACCACCGCGGAAATGCTGCGATCTGCAGACCGAGCAGCTCTTTGGCGTTCTGGCTTCAATGAGGCCGCGGTGGTGAACCCTAGGAGCCGTAGCCTCAAATCTGTAGTCCCTCCAGCCGCTTCGCGCGCGCTGTCCGATCGTCCACCTGCCGGCGATTGCCGGCTACGTCACTGCGCGCCTGCGCCGGCTTCGTTGTCTGCGCCGCGACCCGGCGCTGCGCTGCCTGCCGCTGGGGCTTGGCCTTGCCGTCATTCGCCAGCACCTTGCGGCCGATGACCACCTCCAGCAGGACCTGCCGAGGCACCATCTGCCCCTGTTGTGCCAGCTCAGCCCGCAGTGTTTCGACCTCTGTCGCGTAGCGCTGGTAGCGCGGGTTCGCCGCCGCCTTGGCGTCGAACGTGACCTTGTCCAGCATGTCCTGCTGCTGCAACGACTGCGCATGCAGGATATTCGAGAACCGCCGCTCCGACCGCTGCTGCGTCTCCAGCATCTGCTCGTGCGGTGCGAGCAGCGCGATCCGCGCCCGGAACGTCTCTTCCGGTTCCTCCTGTGGCCCCCGCGGAGCTGCCCGTACTGGCGCCTCCTGAGCGCTTGTCGAAGGACCGCGCTCGCGCAGCTGCCGCCGCAGGTCCTGAACTTCGTTCGAAAGGCGCTGGAACCGGCCGCTGCCGCGTCCTGAGCGCTTGTCGAAGGACTGCCGCGCAGGCAGCTCTTCCGAGTCTACTTCTTCCCCTTCGCCTTCTTGCCCTTCGACACCATCTTGTTCGGCGGCATCGAGGGATGCTTCATCGTCATCTCCGCCTTCCCCTTCAACGCCCGTGCCGGCATCGATTTCTTCATCGTCAAGGTCCTCGTTTGGCATCCGCGGTGGCATGTGGTTTCTCCTGTGAACGGCTTGACGGCCGTCAGTCGATCCGAGCCGGTTACGCCGGCTAATCGTAACATCGGTGCTGCGGAAAAGGCAGGCATCGATTTCTTCGTTGTCGAAGTCCTCGTTCGGCTTCAATGAGGCCGCAGCACCGATGCATGCTTAAAATACAGCTTTAAGAAACACTTGACAAGTGTCTGTCAAGTCTTGCTCAGACGCTCGTCGCTTTCATTATCGCGTAGCCGCCTTTCCTCCGTCGCTTGGGCGTGCCCCGTCTGTGTCGCCAAGTCCTTTGTCGTTTTCAGCAATTGATCCAGCCGACTGTTAACAGCCAAGTGCACTTGCTGCACAGCCTCACCTGTCTGGTGCGTCTTGATCGTAACCCACACCAGCAGGCAAGCCGTCACAAGCGATAGGATCGTGTCTAGACTTGGCATGTTGACAACTTAAAAAGGGGCGGCTCGCGCCGCCCCAGGTGGGAGGAACTCAGAACTTAAAACTCACACCAGCCTTTTGTGTGATAATGTGGTATTTCGCCGTCGAAGTCGCGATCAGGTCTCCGTTATTGGGGTTGACCAAAGAGAGCGACCGATCCCCAAGCTGATAGTAATCGCCTTCGATGAACACACCCCAGTTAGGCGTGAACTGATACTTGAGACCCGCACCGATATTCCACCCCGTCGAAGTGTCACTTGCAGCCGTGGCCAGCGTGCCAAAATTCAGATTGGGCTTGGCACCGCCGAAAGCAAAACCACCCACGCCGTAGCATAACAGCCGGCCATCGGGGGAACACTTGAAACCCAGTAAAGCATCGACATTGCCGAGGTAGTTCGTCGCGTTGCCGATGCTCAGCGCCGCACCGCTGACCTGCCCTGTCCCTGACAAGTTGGCATAGAAGATGTCCCCGCGTACACCGAAGACAAAGCCATTGCCCAGTTCCCAGTTATAGCCCAGCGCGCCGCCCACACCCGGACCATGCGCCACAACCGAGACATCGGCCACCGCCGTATCCTGGGTGAACGACGTGTTGGTAATGTTGGCGCCGTACTGGAAATAGCCGTCGAGATAGGGACCCGTCCAGCTGAACGCCGGCACGTAGACCGGTGCCTTGCCGGGGGGCAAATCCGCCGCCAAAGCGGGCGCACATCGACAAACGCTCAGTGTCAGCAAGCAGAGCGCTGCAAGGACTTTCTTCATGTGTAAACCTCCATGCTAGATGTTCACACTAGCATGTGTTCATCGAAAAACTGTCACCTGAAGGCCACAGCTACTTAGCCGCAAGCGGACCTGCCACCGGCGGAGAAAGCGCATGCGCCACGCCGTTGACAGCCGTCGCCACGATCACCGCGACACCACCCCACTTGCTGCCCAGCATGTTGATCACGCCGCTCGACTCCAGTGCACCGAACACGGTGCCCGCGGCGTTGAGCAGGACCATGAACGTCGGACTCATCAGAAAACTCATGTCAGCTCCTTGGCCGCTGCCAGCGCCGCATCGGCGCGAGCTAGCCAGCCCTTTCCAAAATACCGGAACTGGCGCATTTGCCGGTAGGTATTCTTCCGCATCACTGTAAACGTGTTAAGTATCGCTGGCAACAACACAATCGTTTTCACCGCGTGCGCCGTCACGATACCGAAGTGACCATCCACGATGACACCAAGGGACCGCTGCAGCAGGAGGATCGCCTCGTGCATACCCTCGTTCACCGCGGTGTCGAAGAAAAGAAGATCGAGACCAGACGGCAGGACCGGGCAGTACGGGTTCCAATAACCAACGTGGTAAATCTGGTCGCACGTTGCCTGCGGCATGTCCCAAACATCGCCCGAAGGCGAATTGTGAAGCGCGCAGAACGCATTATATTCCCGCTGCAGAATACCGCGTGAGGTTCGCCCGCCAGGATCATGCGGGTCATCATCTGACCCCCCTTCCTCTTTCAAAACAAACGCCAAACTTTTTGGAAAGTTAACGTCCATCGACGGGGCTCCTAAATTTAGAACCAAAACGTGCATCAAAAGCTACAGCATAAGCTGCAGCCGCTTCCTCTTTAGAAGCGTAATACCCAAGATGCTGCCGCTGAATGTACGCACGCCACTTCTGACGCCGCTTGTTCCAGTACACCCCGCGATATCCAGAAGTGTTATCTGCGTTCAGCTTCGCATTAGCTCGTTGACCGCATGCATCAGCAAGCCGCAAATTACAAATCCTGTTGTCGTGCCGAACTCCGTTTATGTGGTCTATTTCTAAACCTACTGGGATTTCTCCATGAACAAACTGCCACGCTAGTCGGTGTGCAAATTGAGACACGCCTCGTACTTTTATGCGAACGTAGCCGTCATGAATCCCACCTGCCTGCGTACCAACGCGAGCCGTAAACGTCCGCATCTTCTTCCACGTGAAGATGCCCGTCTCAGGATCATACGCAAGCAAATCCTCCATCAGAGTAAACAAACAGCAAGCATTAGCCGAGGCATTGTGCACTCCTATTGAACCGACCCGCTGATGAAACCCGCAACACCCGCGATCGTCGTTTTGGTAAAGCAGCCGGTCGAACTGAGCGATGCCGTCATGCCTACATTATAGTGCTTGAACCCACCGGGCTGATAAGCAAGGCTCACGGTCCCACCTACTCCGATAGGCACACAGTCGAGCGGCGTAACAGCACCATCCGCAGGCACAGTCGTTGAGTTATAGATCATCAAAAACCCAGCCGTGCCCCCAGTATTCGTCGCATACGCAGCTATCAACTGCCCTGGAGATGTCTTGAACACATGCGATGATTCGGACGCAGCCGACACCACCGGCGTCAACGATCCCAGCCGCGCCGACGTGCGCGCCACCGTCACCTGATTGACCTGGATCGTGACAGCCGTTCCAATCGTCGCTGGTCCGACCGCCGCAGCGAAAGAAACCGGCAAGGCATTGATGTCCGGGCCGGCCGCGCCTGACACGAAATAGGCAATGGGGATCGTAACCCCGTTCGGCCCTTCCAGTGCAAAGATCGCATTGTCACCGCGGAAATAGATCAATGCGCGATGCGCACCGGAATTCTGCATGATCACTTGCGGCACGCACTGGCAGCCTGCCGAAAACGCAATCGGCTGGCCAGCGCCATTGGTCTGCGTCACTGCACGCGCAGCACCTTGCAACAATGAGAGGTCCACGATGGTGAGGCGTGAACTGGTGGCGTACACCACAGCCAGCAAACGGCCATCCGTCGTGGTTTCGAAACAGACGCAGTTGACCGCGAAGTTTCCAGGAGCACTGCACGTCGGGGATGCCGCAAGCGTCGCGTAACCGAATAATACACAGCCACCAGATGTCGCACCGAGATTCGGCTGTATATTAATGTTCGTCTGAAAAAACATATAACCGGGATTATCTTCAGTAAATGTCTTGATCGATGTTAGTTTTGACCAGCTGGTCGTTGTCGTCCCACTCGACAAAGTCGTCTGCGTTGCCGCGTTGGTTGCCGCAACACCAGTCCCGTTCGCGGTCGGCGCCTGCCAGTTGTTGATCGTGTTCAACGTACTGGTCGGAAACCCTTCGATCAGCTCCGCCGACGACGTATTGAAACTGCTTGGCCCCTCGCCACCATTCGTGAACGGCAACACACCCTGCGCCGTTGCGCACAAGTGCCCGTCCAGGTCCATGGTCAGGGAACGCGGCCCACCGCCCGTATAAGGCGTCGGTGAAATACCGCAGGTCTGGACCACCGTGCCGGCATCCTGCGTGCGCGACGGCGTGGACGGCCACAGTGCCAGCAGCGTAGCAAACAAAAAGAGCGCGGCATAGCGTCGCATATCATATACCTCGTTGCCGGAGTGCCGGCGGGCTGCCTGACTGCGGACCGATCGCATCACGCGGGATCATGCCGGCCGGCCCCTGCCCGCCACGCGGGGGCTTCGCCTGACCACCAGGGCGCGGACCGCCGCCCTGAGCGCTTGCCGAAGGGTGCATCGCCTGCTGGACCTGCGCCATGATCTGCGCCTGCTGTTTCGCCTGCATCTGCAGCATGTGCAGATGCATGTGCGCACCGACATTGCCCCACGGGTCCCCACCTTGCAACAACTTCTGATGCTCCTGCATGTGCTGCGGGTCATCGTCCATCGGGCTGACGGCGATGTTCAACCCTTTCGCCAGCCACTCATTCTCCAGCGGCGCCTCCAGCGAGAGCTGGGACTTGATGTCCTGGAAAATTTCGGGGGCGAGCCGCGGACCGAATACGTTCTCGCACAGGTGCGTAATCAGCGGCACGAGGTTGACCTTGTAGCCCGGATATTGATCCGGCGGTATCGACTTGAGCACGTTCATGCTCGAAATCTGCAGCTGGATCATCTGCTGGTTCCGCGCCTGCTCGACACCGAACCAGCGGAACGAGAACCGCTTGTCCATCTGGATCGGGTCAACCATCTCCATCTTGGCGCGCAGGCCCTTCATGCCGTACTGCCGGATCATCAGCGGCGTGTCGCGGTGCTGGTGATCCAGCTCGATCATGAAGTTGACCACCGGTGTCAGGATGCCTTCCTCCAAGACAGTCACCGCGTCGGCGGTCGTCAGGATGTCCACCTGCTGTTCGCGCGCCGTGTCAGCCTGGGACGGCTTGGTCTTCTGCTGCCCGCTCTGTGTTATCGCCGCCGGGCTGACAGACAGCGTCTGCATGATCTGTGCCTTGACCGACGCCACGATCTCAAAACCGGCTTTCCACAGGTCAGGGAATTTGGCGAACTGAGTCGACTGCGGATCAACCTCCCACACCGCCGCGAGTGAGAGGACCATCGACCCGACCCGCGGGTTCTTCTCTGGGTCAGTCATCACGATCGGCATCATCGAATACATCGAACTGTCAGCGGCTTGGTTAATGATGTCGTTGGCGTAATACTGCGGCGTCGTTGTAAAATAGACCGGCGACTGCCCTTTGTTCGCCCCCTGGATTTTCTCAACAGGAACAGAAAACAGCGGGCACTTGTCCGACCAGTATGGGTTCCGCTTCAAAGAGAGGATGGACTTCTCGCCACCAAAGTAGGCCCGGCACAGCCGACGTTCATTACCGATGGTTTGCTCCGTCCACGTCTCATAGACCAGCGCGTACTTCGACCCACCCTCCAGCTTGATCCCCGCAGCATCCGCCGACTGCTTCGGCTTGTTGGGCAGCGTGACAGCTGCCTCCTTCTTCATTTCCTCCACGAGGTGCTTGCCGGCTTCCTTAATTATTTCACCATCCTTTATCTTCTTGTTGATCTTATACTTCGACCAGCGCCGCAGGATCGTGGCGGAGCCACCCATGGCCAAGGCATCACCGACTGATTCAGCGGTCGCCGGAAGAATAAGGACATCTGTGTCAGCCAGCACCTCGACATGCGGGTGAGCGTCCTTGATCTCTTCTTCCTGGATATCATCGATCTTCTCGTCTGGGTCCTCCAGCGAGTCAGGTTCAGTGCCCTGCATCTCGACCTGAATCGGCTTCTGGGTGCGCCACGCCACCTTGCGCTTACGCTCCACCCAGTCCACATAAATGTTGTACTGACCCTCAACGTCGCCGTTCACGCACAGTGCCGGGACCACCACGGTCCGCAGCTTAGCCTTGCGGATGTAGTGGTCGATCAGAGACATCTCCGCCTGCGGAAGAGTCCCATCCTCCGTCGTCACTTCGACGTAGCGACCGACCTGGGGAAAAATCTGATTGGTGAACCGCGTCTTGCGCGCCTTGACCGCATCATGAACAATCGGCAAGAAAATCTTGGAACGGCCGGAGTAAGACTGCTGACCACCGAGCCTGCAATTATAGACATCCCAGTAGTCCATGATGTTATTGGCACGCTCGTTCTGATTTTCGAATCCTTTCTCGATATCCTTGTACAGGTCGTAGAGGTCCGGAATCAGTTCTTCCCGCTCCCCCAGCTCTTCGTCACGATCCGGCGTCTGCGGATTATCCTCGCGCTCAAGCGCATCAGTCCGCGGGTGAACCGTCTTCTTGGCCTTGGCCATCAACTTCAACCTTCATCGGGATAAGCGGGTAGCGCCGGACAGAACCATCATCCTGGACTTTGTCATAATACCACACATGGCCTGCCGTCTGCGCCCGGCCAAAGAATTCACTGCCCCACTCATTCCGCAACCGTGGCTGTTTGACCTTAGCCATTTACCTTTTCCTCTGGCTTGACCAGCAACCCCAATTGCTTGACAGCTTCAAGACCTTGGCTGGTAAAAGTGATCGTGAACTTGAAGACTTCCGGAGAATCCGTGGGCACCAGCAAGCCATCCGCCCAGTTCCCATCCTGCAGTTTCAACCGCCACCAGTCCATCATTGAGGTGTCGCCCTTATCGTTGTGTAGACCCGTCCATCTGGCGCCACCGCCGTGCGCCGACCGTCGTCCTCATCCGCCTGCCCGGCCTGCATGCCGGCCACGAAGCTCTCCAGTCCCTCCATCAGGACCTTGTAGGCGTTGTCCACCGGCTCCCGGTTGAGCTGGCCGTGCCGCTGCATGGAGAGCGCGTAGCCGCCAGCGAAGCCGTTCAGCGTCCATCTAGCCGGCATGGCGACGCCGACCATGGTATCATCTTTCCGTCTTTGAGACAGGAGGTCGCCCAGGGCAATGCGTCCCTTGAGCGGGGAGCCGCCATTCTGGACCTGCAGCTGTGCCGCGCGCGCGGCGATGCGCAGACCGACCACGTCCAGATGATGGGAAGGAAGGGGAGGGGCTACAAGGCGGAGCGGGGCGCTGGTCCCGACCTGGAGCCGCGCCTCGCTCACCACGTTCTGGAGATGGTCGCCGGGCGGACCCTCACGAACCCAGTCAGCGGCGACGCGGATAGCTCCGACGTCGGTCTGCAGGAGAACGGCCGTCGTATACTGCGGCGTCGCGTTGACCACAAGCCACCATGGACACCGTAGACGCGGGTGCTCAACGGCGACGTGGTCACGGCTGAAACCGTCATAGACCGGCAGTCCGGGCCGCATATGCAGTGCATAAGCAAGCGCATTGGGAAAGTCCTTGCGACCGGTCGGGAAGGCCATCAGCTGGGATATCGCCTCCTGGGACACGTTCACAAACTCGACTTCACCAGCCTTGAAAAACGGCTGAAGTCCTTTGATAAAGCTGTCTTTCCCGCGGGGGGGTATAAGGCGCCGCAGAGGTAGCAGCTGACGGCGTTGAAGAGCTGCGTGCCGCAGAGGCTGCATGATGAACTCTTCCAGTCCAGTGGCTTCGACACCCAGCTCCACGGGGGAGAACCTGTCGTCTGTATCAAGGATATCCTCCACGATCTCGTCAGGCAGCCACAGGTGCGCGGAACCCTCCCAGACCACCAGCCGGTTCCTGACCCAGGAGAACACGGCCCGGCCGGTCATCGCGCTCGACTGGTTGGCCGTGCGCGCCGGGTCCCAGGCCGCGTAGACCGCCTCCCAGCTGCGCACGCGGTCAGGAGTGGACTTGAGCTGGGACTGGGAGAACAGCCGGGAGGCCGGGTCTTCTGCCTCGCACATATACTCGCAATTGAACGCATGGAGAAGCCCGAGGCGGGTGTACTCCGCCTGCTTCGCCTCAATCTCCGGGATCGAGAACTTGTCCGGCCACGTCGGTATCCACAGCCCCGTGCGGTCGACGCAAGGACGGGCCTCGGGGGAGGGGGACTGGCTCATGATCGGGAACCGGTAGTGCCGCCACGCCTGATCCTTGGACAGCCGCACGATCACGGCATCCTGGTCCAGCCGGTTCCCTAAGAACCGACCACGGGCATCCTTGGCCATCGCCGGCAAGAAGGTACGGTACAGCCACGCCATCGTAGCGTCGCGCGCCTCCGGCGTTTTGACCGACTCTTCATCCTCCAGGTCGTCGATCCCCCAGAAGTCGGGACGGGCATCCATGTACTTGGTACCGCGCATCGACATGCCGGCGCCCAGCGCAGTGATGCACACCCCGTTCGCCAGGACGATCCGGCCATCCCCCCAGGTCGGCCCCTCCATCGGCCCGAACAGCTGGTTGATGTAGCGGTTGATAACGAACTCATTGCGGATGGACGCGAGGCGCTCCTTGGCGCGCGCGAAGCTGGAACCGACCAGGACGCAGTTCCGAAACTCCTTGTAGAGCGCCCCGACCACGATCGCTTCTTCGGCCACCGTGGACTTCGCCGCATCGCGGAACGCCTCCAGGATCACCTTGGGGTGGGACCCGTGAAAGGCGTCGATCATGAGAAGATGAAAGGGCGGTGTCTTGAGCGGATGGCGGTGTGCGAACAGGGTCTCGTGGGCCACTCGCCGGTTACGGCCCAGCTCGATAAGAAGTCGCCGCTTGGCTTCCTCCGAGGTGATCGCCTCGAGTCGGGGTGGGGTGGGGTGTGAGGTGGCCCTTCGACCAGGATCAGGCATACTGTCCCCGGATCATCTGGTGATAATAGCGGCCCGGTGACGGTGCGCTGACCAGCCCCTCATAGATGTCCTGGGGCACGCCGTGGAACGTGTAGGTCTGTCCACTGGTGAAGGTGACACCCAGCTCTTGAGTTTCATCATCATAGCTGGCAGAGCTGATGGCAGATGATCCTGAGAGGTCTTCACTTCTGCGCATGGTCCTGGTCCTGAGCGGTTGTCGAAGGGTGAGCTTGTCGAAGGGTGAGCTTGTCGAAGGGTGAGCTTGTCGAAGGAGGAGGTTACAATGAAAAGACGCGCAAGCTGGTGATCCAGTTCGCCAGGAACGGACTGACCACGGACTCGACGGTGGACCACGCCAGCGGGGCTGCGGAGGTCCCGACCACGGCCGGGGCGGCGGTGACGCCCGAACTGCCTGTGACCACTCCGGAGAATTCGATTGGAACAGGGCCTCCTTCGACAAACGCTCAGGACCATGGGCTTGTGGGGCCTGTCCACTTCTGATACAAAGCGGCGGTATTGAGGTTCTCGAAGGATGAGTTCTGCTGTGCGTCATGAAAACCCCGTCCTGGTTCGCCCCTGGACGGGGTTTTTATTTTCTCCCCGCGGGGACGACAAGCTCAGACTGCTGCCACGTCGCATAGGCAAGCATGCGCTCCAGGAACTGAGCCGGGGTGACCCGCCCTGAGCGCCGCAGGCTGTTCACGGCGTGCAGGCAGGGCCGGCAGAGCCGGACCGGCCGCGGCGCCTGATGGTCGAGAACCAGATCGTCGAAAGTCTCGCATATAGGGCAAAAATTGCGCTCAGGACCGGCCTTAGCAACAAGAGCTGCGTGTCTCTTTTCTGCCTCAGCGCAATGATGGCAGGTGCTGGTAAGACGTCCGGTAGAGTTGATGGAAAAATGCGCGCGGTCATTAGGTAAGGTATTCTGACATTTCACGCAAATTTTGTTGGGCCGTAGGCGGATGCGGCAATAATCGGCCCACTTTTGCCGGTCGTTGCGTGTGTCTGGCTGTTTTCTAGGCATGCGAGTCCTTATGCTTTAGTTTTGGATAAATAGTGAGAAGTAAGGTGGTTGTCAAGGTATTATAGGGTCTAGGGATAGGGTCCCTGGAGATAGGGGCTAAATTTTAGGCATGAGGATAAAAATCACACCCGCGCGCACGACCCCCGCGCGGATACCTGAGTTCGCCCGCAGCACGTGCAGCGCTTGACACCCGTCGTACGCCGGTGTACGCACGCGTGTTCAACGGAGAAATCAAAGATGACACAGCGAAGCATCTACCCGCCAGACGGTGAATGGGCATGGTGGCGCGTTCGTGCAGAGGCGTGCGGCCTGTCTGTCAGCGAGTGGGTCACCGAAATGGTCGGTGCTGCGGCGATGGCAGACCTCGACAAGCGGCTTGTTGAACGACTGGCCACACGCCAAGCAGTAGTGGGGGCGCACGCCACCCCTCCTTCCACTGGCGCTGCACGCAGTGGGGAACCACGGGTGGTAGGAGAGGCGTGGCGCCTGTTGCCGCAGGGGTGGGAGCACTGGCCTGCGGCCAGCGGTACAGCAGGCGGTGAGAGTGTGCGAGTCGAGTTCAGCAACGGGCGTTGGTTATGGGCCGACACCCGTGCACGCACATTGCACTGGGATACGTAGAAGCCACTGAATAGCCACAGAAGTGCGTCATTCTGACGCACTTCTAGTTCTCTGCGCTGACCACCAGCTCAAAAAGGTCAATGAAAACAAGGGAGATCGAGTAACTTATAGATTAATCGATGCCTGCCGACCACTCCCAAGTGGTTGAAAAGATTAAACTTTTTTTCTCTATTCTATCTATAAATTTTAATTTTATCTTTGTATATATATATACTTAGGTACCTGACCGGTACTTTCTTGAAAGGTCCGGTCAGGGGATTGTTTAAGAGTTACAAGGTTCTGGAAAAAACCCATTTTAGAGAACTAGTTACCCCTTTTCCCTAACAAAAACAATGACTTGAACTCGCATTCAACTATGTGCTTTCAATCTCTAGTCTGATGCGAGTTAAAGCCACAACTTGCACGTTTTGCTAAGCAAAAACAACAACTTGCCTGCACTCTTCAACTATGTCATTTGGGTTTATTTCAGCTGCTGATACCCAACGAGTTAACCCTACAACCACATAAAAAGCCCTTGCGAGAACGTAAAGACCAGTGTTACACCCCTGCGCTACCTGACCTTTAGGAGTTTTGCATGCCCAATAGTCCATACACTGTGCAAGTCGAATTCTCCATGCACCGGGACGACAAGTCTCAGCTGGAACTCGTTGCAGCCATGCGCGGCCTGAGCGTCGGCGCGTTCGTACGCATGGCCACGCTGGCCGCTGTCAAGGCGTGCTCCGAGAACTGGGAACCTGCGCCGAAGCAGCGCCGTCATTACAACCCGCGCAAAGGAAGTCTCAGGAACGGCCACGGTTCCCCGCTATGAGTGTGAACAATTAGCTTGCCAGACGTGTGAACAATCTCTAAGTGTGTGGACAGCGCCGCTCCGGCGCCGAAGGAACCTCGAATGGCACACAATATCGACGAAACGACTGGTCAGGCCGCCATTGCCTTCCAAGGCTCGCGTGACGACATCTGGCATCGCATGGGCCAACAGGCCGAACCGGGATGGTCGGTGGACCAGTGGGCGGCGGGCGCCCGGCTGAACTGGACCGCGCACAAGGTCCCCGCGCTGGCCGATTGCACGAACCTGGAGCGCATCGCCGGCCACAAGCGCGTGGACGGTGGCCGGTTCCTCGTCCGCTCCGACACCGGTCACGTCCTTGGCTACGTCTCAGACCGCTACCAGCCGGTCCAGCCCCGCGACGTGCTGGAGTGGTTCCAGCGCTATATCGAGGTTGATCCCCGGTTCCAGCTGGACGTGGCCGGCGCGCTCAAGTCGGGCGAGATCATCTGGGCCACGGCGACGTTCGCTGGTGGCAACGGCTCGGAGATGGGTGCGGGCGGCGGGAGCGGCAACTGGAACGTGGCCGGCGACACCCACACCGCGCGCCTGCTGATGACCACCACGTTCGACGGCACAGGTTCGACGATCAACCGTGCCACCATGACGCGAGTCGTGTGTAATAACACCCTCAACGCGGCGATGGCGGACCGGGCGAAGTCCGTGGTCAGGACGAGGCATTCGACGAAGTTCAACCCCACCGTGGTCGGCGCCGAGCTCTCCAGGATCGTCTCCGGCTTTGGCGCCTACAAGCAGATGGGCGAAGCGATGGCGCAGGTCCACGTCGCCGCGGACATGGTCGGGCGCCTGTTCAAGACTGTCCTGGAAATTCCATTCGACGCCAAGCCCGCCGACGTCTCCAAGCGCAAGATGTCCCAGTACGAAGAGCTCTCGCAAGCGTGGTCGGTCACGCGGCGCGAACGCAACGAGTCTCTCGACGGCGCCACGGCCTGGACGGCCCTCAATGCCGTCACGCGCTATGCCGACCACGTCAAGTCGGCGCGCGGCGAAGGAGTCGACTCGAGCGAAAAGCGGTTTCTGTCCGCCAACTTCGGCGGGAGTGGCGAGAAACTCAAGGCCTCTGCGATCGAGGCCTTGCGCGACATGTGCGCCGACGCGCCGTCTTCACTCTTCCAGAAGTGGCTGTCGGACCAGAAGACAATTTCCAAGATAGACGCGTAGGATGGCCGGGGAGACGTTCCAGCGTCTCCCCGCTACCGCCCTACCGGACTATCTCAGAACTCTTCTCCTACCCCCCTTAGACGCAGGATTTAGGACCATGCCTACTCCCATGACACTCGCCGAGATCAAAGGACTCCTCCGCGCTGGCCAGTACGCGTGGCCGGGCGGCTATCCGCTCTACTTCATCACCAGCGACGGCGCTGCGTTGTCGTTCGGCACCGTCCGCGCCGAGTGGCGTAACGTCGTGCAAGCGCACCTTTGGAACGACAAACGCTCCGGATGGCACCTCGCTGGCTGCGACGCCAACTGGGAAGACCCGGAACTCTATTGGGACCTTTGCCTTCGTGCTTGCGGAGCACTGCTTTGCCAACGCAGTTCCTGATTTCATCGTTGCAAAAGGACCTTGACCATGTCTGTGAACATCAACCACAAGACCGGTATTCGCTATGGCGTCATCTCTCAGCATGCCGTGTCACAGGCGTGGGCCGACTCTGCGGTCGCGGACTATGGCGAGCCGTCTTGCCCCGGCTGTGGCCGGGACCTTCACAAAGAGGAAGATGGCAGCATGTATTGCAGCCGGTGCGGCTCGTTTGATCGCGCCGAGTGCTACGGTGAAGAAGTGATTGGATGGTCTTACCTGGACGACGGCTACGAGCTGGTTGACTGCCTCGACTCGGATATCATGGTTATCGACTCGCCGTTCTACACGTTCGCGCCGCTGTGCTCGCCCTGCTGCCCGAACGCGGGGAACCTGGACGATGCCGCGCACTTCGCCGATTTTCATGACGAAGCGATCCTCCCCAGGACCTACTGCCTTGGCCACGACTGGTTTGAGGATGGTCAGGCGCCTTATCCGGTTTATGGTATCGTCTCGCAACGGGAGTGCTTCCCCGACGCATGGTATGGCCGCAACATCGTGACACCCGCAGGGTGGGACGTTGCCGGTTGACAACGTGTGAACTCTCCCCTATCTGGGGATGGTCGGAACAAAAGGAACCCCACCATGATTTCCCTCACCGAAGACGACAAGGCGCGCATCCTGGAAATCGTTGAACAGACGGCCGATGGTCTGTTCACGCGCGAAGAGATGGCCGCCAAGATCGAAGACATTTGCACAAAGCGCGGCTATCCGCCGTTCGAACATGACACGCTTCCCGGAGAACGGGTCAAGAAGTGAACCCCGAAATCCGCATCTATGTCGGCGGCCAGCTGCGGTGCAGCTGGCCAGTCGATGAAGACACTCCGCGCGCGAAGATCGCGGAGGCCGTCACCAGTACAGGTAACCTCTACGCAGCCCTGAGCGGGTCGAAGGGCGGCGCGGCCACGGCTTATGTGGTGGTCGGGAACGTCTACCACTGGCTTGGGAGATGGACATGAAGCTGAATCGTCCTTATGCCATGTATCAGAAAAACATGTCCATCGCTGCCGCCGTCGAGAACGATTGCAACGGCGAAGCTGATGGCCAGCTGGAATCCCTGAAAGACGGTCAGGGCAACATGGCGACTTTACTCGGCAAGCTGGTGCAGCGTCTGCATGCGAATGGTGTGCTATCGGATGACGCTGTGCTTGAAATCCTGAACAGTTCCTGGGAGAAGAGCGAATGATCGAACCATGGCAGATTGGAATCGTCTCGGCCTACGCGCTCGTCCTATGGATCGCGTGGCCCCGTTCTTCGTGAAGCCCTCATCTCCCCGTGGGGACGACAGGCTCAGGAGACACGCAAGTGAAATCGATCGTGGAACATGACATTGAGTTCTACCGCCGCGAAGCGGGCGAATGGCTGCAAGCGTGGTCAAAGCATCCGACCACGCGCGTGGCCATGGCCGAACGTGCGCTTTCGACCATGGCGGACAATATCGTCGCCGCGCTGTCCGCCTACAACGAGATCGTTCAGTATCGGGCAAGGATCGTGGAAAATGAAGAAACGTGCGCAATGGAACGGGCACAGGTGGCAGAGAAGCAAGCTAACCACGAGAAAGCGGAAGGACCGACAAGCAAGGGCCTGGGCACTGTTCCGGAAGACATCAAAATTTAATTGGTGCCAGGACATGCACTGGAACGAATTGCGCCAGCCCGCCAAGCAAGCTGTCGTCGAGCTGTACAAGGTGGTGCACAGGTGAGAATCATCTGTCTCGATTTTGAAACTTACTTCGATCGCGAATACAGCCTCAAGAAGATGACCACGGAGGCCTATGTTCGCGATCCCCGCTTCATGCCACACGGCGCTGGCGTCTACGAGAGTGGCCGGGCAGAATGGCTTTCGCCTGACCAGCTGTTCGAACGCATTTACGAGTGGAAGCATTGCGAGCCGGTCACGCTTCTCTGCCATCATGCCCATTTCGACGGCCTGATCCTCTCCCACCATTTCGACTACCGCCCGGACTTCTGGCTGGATACGCTGTCCATGGGGCGTGTCTGTTTCGACGCAACCGTGTCCCTGTTCCTCGACTCCCTGTCCAGGCGGTTCGACCTTTCTCCAAAGAATGTCCCCTACGAACTCTTCGGAGGCCTCCATTGGTGGGAGCTGGCCGATTCGACTCGCCAGCAGGTAGCGGACGGCTGCTTGCACGACTGCGAACTGACGTGGCAGTGCGCGCAGTACATGCTGGTGGGTGGGCACGCTGCGGTGCCCTATCCCTTTCCGCGCTCCGAGCTGCCCGTGGTTGACCTGACCATTCGCATGTTCACGGAGCCGTGCTTGATCGGGGATATCGATCTTCTTGCACAGGCGTGGACAGAGGAAGAGAACGCACGGCAGGAGCTGTTCAGCCAGTTGGGCGTGACGGCCGCCGATCTTCGCAAGGATGCCACGTTCGCGGCGCTCCTGACTGAGCTGGGCGTCGAGCCTGAACTGAAGACCACGGCCGCGGGCAACGAAAAATATGCCTTTGCGAAAAGCGACTGGTTCATGCAGGACCTTGTCGTTTCGGAGGACCCGGACGTCGCCTTGCTCGCCGAGGCGCGCTTGAAAGCGCAGTCGTCCATCTATCAGACGCGGGCGGAGCGGCTGGGCTGGAAGGCGAGCCGCGGACCACTTCCGGTCTATCTCGCCTACGCGGCGGCGCATACGAGAAGGTGGGGCGGCGGCGACAAGGACAACTGGCAGAATTTCCCGGCATGCCGGGACCGGGATGATCCCGTGCAGTATAGGAAAGGCGCCCTGCGCAGGGCGATAAAGGCACCATGACTATTTACCGGCCTTCACAAGAACCGTATAACGCTGCACGAAACGACCATGTTGTTTATTTGCGTGAGCAAGAGAAATTGACTTTTGAGGCGATAGGGCAGCGCCTTGGTATCTGTAAAAACCAAGCATGGTTAAAATACAGAGATATGCTGCGGGAAAGCAGAGAGAAGATAAAAGCACCATGAAATGCCCGAACTGCGGATTACATGCTGTTTACGGAGAAATAGGACAACGCGTCTGCACGGCTTGCGGTGCTTTCGAAGAGCTAAAGGAACACCATGAACCCGAAGAGCGCACGATGACACCGATCACCGTTAATCCGTGGTTTGCATGGTTCGTCATTACGCCGGTTTTTGCTATCGGCGCGTGGCAGATTGGAACGTGGTTGATGGCGTGGCTTCATGGCTAAGGAAAAGATGCTATGAGATATGCAGTGTGGAAATACGAAACTCCGGCATCGCCGTGGCCGCTGTTTCTTACATGTCGCGGGGAGTGGTCGGGGCAGTTGATCGAGGCACAGCTATTCGAGCGCGAAGAGGCTGATAAACTGGCGCAAGAGCATCACGGCGGCACGCATCTGGTCCGGGACTGATGGCTAAACTCGGCAAGATCGACCTGTCTCAGATCGAGTGCCGCGTGCTCAACACGTTCGCGGGGCAGTGGGACGTCGTGGAGAAATTCCGGCGCGGCGAAGATGTCTACGCCGCACTGGCGTCGAGCGTGTACGGTTTCCCCGTAACCAAGGAAACCTATCCGATGGAGCGGCAAGCCGGGAAGGTCCTGGAGCTGCAAGCGGGCTATGGGTCGGGAGAGGATAAGATTCGCCACACGCTTCGTCAGAATAAGGTAAAGGTCAACGAGAACATCTCCTACCGGGACGGCTATCGCAGCGCACATCGGGATGTCGTGAACCTGTGGAAGACCGGGACTCGCATGCTGACGCATCTGCGCGACGGCGTGACGGTGCCGTGGCCCTTCGATGGAGGCTCAGGGTGCGTAACCGTCCACGACCATCGCATCTTCCACAATGCCTCTGGCCTGTGGCTGGACTTTACGTCGCTGGAGGAAGTCCTCGTGGACGGCGAGTGGATATGGCGGCATCGTGTCAAGAACGGCTGGCGGAAGACTTACGGCGCCCGGCTGATCGAGAATGTGATCCAGTGGCTGGCCAGGATGAAAATCTCCGATGCGATGGTCAAGATTTCTGCCTTGGGCCTTCGAATTCCCTTGACTATCCACGATGATGTTTACATATTGGTGGAGCAGGGCCAAGAGGCCCTTTTCGACCAAGCAGTGATGATCATGAAGGAGCCGATACCATGGTTTAAGGAATGCCCGATAAACTGTGATTTCGAGCTTCTTGATGCGTTGGACAAATGAATTCAGCCTACCTGTGTGTTTAGTTCCTTTCCGCAGGTGGTTGAGGGGTGGTCAGGCGTCGCACCGCTCTGACCACCCCACCTGTCTTTGAGCGCGCGACCTTGCTGCTTTTGCCATCCCCTACTCACCCCCCGCGACGGCGGCAGGGTCGCGCACCCAAGGACATCTCCATGCAGCTTCCCGTCTGGTCCTACACCAATCTGAATGACTACGTGACGTGTCCTAAGCGGTTCTGGCACAAGCACGCGTCCAGGGACTGTCCGGTGGAAATCAAGTCGCAGGCGCAAATGGACGGCATAGCCGTCCATGATGCTTTGAAAAAGCGGATCAAGTTGCGCGAGCCGCTTCCACAGCAATTCAAAGAACACGAGGCCATCTGCGCGCAGATTGATTTGAACGACTCGGTCAAGCATGTCGAGATGGCCCTCGGGATGACAGAGGATGGTCAGCCGTGCGACTTCTTCGCCAAGAACGTCTGGTTCCGTGGCCGGGCTGACCTCGTTCTGACACGCCCCCACGATCCAGATTTTGGCGTAGCGGCCCTCTTGATCGACTGGAAAACAGGGAAGGTGTGGGAGGACCCGACTGAGCTGCGATACCAAGCCCTTCTCTTGCGCGCGGCATGGCCCGAACTGAAACTGGTGAAGGGCTTCTACGTGTGGCTGCGTACCGGTGAGCGGGGACAGATTCACGACTGCAGCGACACGGTCAAGACGTGGACGGACCTTCACAAGACGGTGGACAGTATCCAGCGGCGGTTCACTGCAGGAGACTGGCCGGCCGATGACGGGCCGCTGTGTGGCTGGTGCCCGGTCAGCAAAGATCAATGCGAGCACAGAAGGGACCCGAAATGAGAATTCTCCGTATCTTTTTCAAGCCGGAAGGCAAGAGCTGGTTCGACCATCCGATCCCGGACGGAATGACCATCAGTCAGCTGGAGGGAATGTTTCGCACCGATGGCTTCCTGATCAATGACGGCGGCATCGCGCCCTACAGCGCCATGCTGTTCGCCTACACGCTTGATTTCCAGGCCGCGCAGGGCAATCCGAAGGTGGTCCCGATAAAGCCGCTGCAGCCATGGGTCACTCCGCCTCCACCGGACAAGCCCGCATGATCCGGTGGAAGGGACTTGAGATCGACCGGGTGGCCCGCAGCGTGCGCCGCGGCGACGCGCAGGTGCTGTTCTCTTCTGGGCATCACGGCCGCCCCAGCATTATTTTTCAAATATTCTGTGCGCTGCTGCTTGATCGGCCACGTACCAAACCGGAGTTGTTCAATCATATCTACCAGCATGATCCGGACGGTGGTCCGTTGGACGGCTGGCATATCGTGGACATTTACTTTTGCCAGTTGCGGCCGCGAATGGACGTGCTTGGATTGGTCTTGCGGCGTGACGGACTGAATACGTCGCATGTATACTGGCTGGAGCCAATATGACACCCGAAAGCCGAATTAAGGAAGATGTCAAGAAGTACCTCGACTCGATCGGGGCCTATCAGTTCTGGCCGGTACAAACCGGCTACGGTGATGCCTCGCTCGACTGCCTCGCCTGTATCCATGGCTACTTCTTCGCTATCGAAACCAAGCGGCCGGGGATCATCAAGCCGACTGTGCGACAAGCGCAGTGCATGACCAGGATCGAACGCGCGCATGGTCATGCACTGCTGATAAACGAGATTGGTCAGGCCGAACAGACCATCAGGAGTATCCTGTTCTGATGTGGTATGATCCCGACCACGACCTGATGGTCTACGACGTGGAGGGCGTTAACCGCACGCATCTCCTGCAGCATATTCCTGAAGCCGTGCCGCTCGAGTCGGGCGGCACGGCCAGCCCGATTGCCTTCCCGGCCACGTTTGCCAACCTCGCGGTGGCACGGCTGTGCGGCCTGCCGGTGATCCGGCCACTCCACAAGTACGACTGGCCACGCACGTCGCATATCAAGGCACCGTTCCATGCCCAGACGGAAACCGCCAACTTCCTCGTGGTCCACCCCCGCGCCTGCGTTTTATCCGATATGGGTACAGGCAAAACCTTGTCTGCACTGTGGGCAGCTGATGCTCTCATGTGCGATGCCGAAAAGCGGGGAGATAACTTTCGAGCTCTCGTGGTGGCCCCCCTCTCGACTTTGCATACCGTGTGGCTGGACGCGATCTTCGCCAATTTCATGTCGCGGCGAAAAGGAGTGATTCTCCATGGTTCAAGTGAGCAGAGACTCGAAGCTCTTAAAGAGCCTGCTGACTTCTACATCCTTAATCATGATGGACTCAAAGTCGGCGCTAAAGCTGATGGACGCAAGATCAAGCTGGACCCGTCCGGTTTTGCCGCTGCGCTGGTGGCGCGAACAGATATCAGGCTTGTCATTTGTGACGAAGTCGGGGCGTTTCGAGACGCTACCACTCTTCGAAGCAAGGTCGCACGTCATGTCATTGGGAGTCGAGAACACCTCTGGCTGATGACCGGCACGCCGATCCCGAACGCGCCAACCGACGCCTACGGGATCGCGAAGCTGTTGAACAATGCAGGTGGCGAGGCGTTTACGCACTTCAAGAACCGGACCATGACCCAGATATCCCAGTTCAAGTGGGTGGCCAGGACCGGCGCCAATGACGAAGCCATGAAGCTGCTGCAACCGGCCATCCGCTTTTCCATCGACGACTGCATGGACCTCCCTGAGCTGACCATGCAGACCCGAGAAGTCGAGTTGTCGGACGAGCAGAGACGGATGATCAAGCAGATCAAGAATGACCTGCTTCTTGAGATGTCCCGTGGCACCGTGACGGTGGCCAATGAGGCCGCGCTGCGCCTGAAGCTTCTCCAGATCGGTTGCGGCGCCGTCTATGACTCCGACCACGAGGCGCACCCGGTGGACTGTGCGCCGCGCCTGCGGGCGCTGCGGGAGATTATCGAGGAAGCGTCGGGCAAGGTGATCGTCTTCGCACCCTTCATTTCCATTGTTCACATGCTCGAAAAAGCTTTGAAAGAGTTCACACGTTGCATTATCTTAGGGGACACGCCGGTCAAAGAGAGGACCGACATCATCCATCGGTTCCAACAGGAACGTGATCCCCATGTCCTTATTGCACACCCCGAGACGATCAGCCACGGACAGACCCTCACGTCTGCTGCGACGTCTGTCTGGTACGGCCCAACTGATAAGACTGATGTCTATATCCAGGCCAACAAACGCATGCATCGGCCTGGGCAGCAGCGAGCCTGTACTGTTGTCAATCTTGCAGGAACGGGAGTCGAGAGAGAAGTCTATCGACGACTAGCGAACAACGAGACGCAGCAGGGACTTCTCTTGAAACTCGTAAAGGAACAGTGGCTATGAAAACCCATCTCGGCGGTGATGTCGGAGCGCTTGTTGCGCGGATGAAACCGATCCTCGAAAAGCGCAAGATGCTCAATGTTTCCACACCGTTCGACCTTGTCTGCTACGCCCTTCTCGAATTTGCGGTGTGGATGGCTGAAGAAGTGGAAAAGGAACTGGATAGATGACTGAGCTGGGAGATGGTCCGATCGCGCAGGCGTACCGCGAGAAGATGAACACACTGGCGCGATTTCTAGATTTGACTTTCAACGGCGATGTCAGTCCGGAGAATCGTGAGACTGGGTTCGTCCTGCTGGTGTTCCCTTTCGGGGAAGATGATGCTTCGACAAGCCACCGTTGCAATTACATCTCCAATGCGAACCGGCGCGACGTGATCAAGCTGATGAAAGAGCAGGTCGCGCGGTTCGAACTTCAGGACGGGATAAGATGACCTCCTTCGACAATCGCTCAGGACACACCGCAGAACAGATCATCAGCCAGTACATCAAGTACCGCGACTACGTGAAGGCGCGGACCAAGGAGTTCAAGGAAGGTGGTCCGTCCGAACGCGACAAAGAGATGATCGCGCTTGTGCGTAATCCAGGCGTCGATATTGGCGACGTGGGTGCGCTTTTGAACGAACTGGTCAAGCGACTGGAGCAACTGACCACCCCCATCGCAGCCTACGAGAGCGCGATGGAGACGCTGGAGGGGCTGGCCACGGCCATGCTCAACGAGACCAAGCAGAAAGCCCTGTCCACCGACGCCGGGACGTGCTTCTGGGTACGGTCCCTCTCCGTGACCTGCGACGATCACGAGGCATTTCTCAACTGGGTGTGGGAGTTCAACGCCCGCCACTTCCTGACCCGGCACGTTGCGAAAGAGGCCGTCGAGATTTTCATGGATGGACCAGGGAAGGGCAACCCGCCGCCGGGTGTGAAGGTGGTCCCTGTGGTCGGCGTGCAGTTTCGAAAATCGTGATGGACCTGTGGCCGATCTTCTGGTCAGTCGTGGCCATCTGCATCTTGATCTGGAACTTGAAAAAGAAGGATGAAAAATGAGCGTATTCAACCGTACCGGCCGATTCGTCACCCAGGACGTGATGACGGACTTGGGTCCCGGCGCACACCCGCGCATCTCGATCAAGGGCAGTCACTTCTCGCTGATCGACGGCGGCGGCATCAAATACCCGTGGCCGGCGCTGGTCCTGCCCATCGTCATCATCGGCGCCAACCCCAAGCGGTCCAAGGTTTATTACGCCGACAAATTCGATCCGGACAATCCCACGCCGCCGACCTGCTACAGCGACAATGGCCTTGCACCGAGCGTGAACGCCGGCGAGCCGCAGGCGCGGACCTGCGTCGAGTGCCCGCATTACGGCTGGGGATCAGCCACGTCTGCGCTGACCGGCAAGAAGACCAAGGCGTGCGATGACAAGAAAAAGCTGGCTGTGGTGGTCCCAGGCGACACCGCCATGCTGGCCTACGAGCTGCAGGTCCCGCCCACTGGCCTGAAGAACCTGAACACCTACGCGGCCATGATCACGTCGATGACGATCCCGGACGGCTCGCGCCGCGCCGACTTATCGGACGTTGTGACTCTGGTCAGTTTCAACCCTGACCAAGTCGGCCTGCTGGAGTTTCAGCAGTGGGGCTGGATCGACAGCGTCGGCCCCGACCACCGGTTGCACTACAACCCGCAGGGTCAGCCAATCGAGGCACCGGACGGCGGCGAGACCTTTGGGACGTTCATCGACGACCTGTGGGACCTGAAGGTGGACGAGCTGCTGGTCAACTTCAATGACCAGCCCCATGCGGCCGCGGCTGCGGGTCTGGGAGCGGCCCCCCAGCCTGCCCAGGTGGCCCCGCCGCGCACAATGCAGTCGGTACAGGATAAGACTGGTCAGGGCCGCCCGCCGGTGGCAACAGGGCCGGCAGGATATCAGCCTGCCCCGCGGCCCGTGGCGCCGCCGTTCGCCCCGCCCGCCGGCGCCCAGCCCCAGCAGCCCGCCCAGGTCCCTGCAGCGGCACCCAGGGGCCGCGGCGGCGCCCGAACCGGGGCCGGCCGCCCGGCCATGGCCAAGCCTGCTTCGACAAGCGCTCCGCCGTTCATACCCAGTGCGGCTGCACCGCCCGGTTCAGTCGCACCGCCGCCGGAGCGCGTGGACGACGGTCTGGCCGTCCCCGCCTTCCTGCAACGGAGTGCTACCCCACCGGCCAGCGGGGCATCCGCGCGCAACGGCACGGCTCCCTTGCAGGACGCCGAGAAGCCGCCGGTGGACATTCAGTCTGCGATCAACACAGCTTTTGGACTGCCGACCTGATGGACTGGACAACGAAATTGAAGGCGGCCCAAAAAAAGGGCCGCCTCACGGTTGGCGACCTGCGATGGTACTTCCAATCTCGATACTGGACAGTGCGCCAGTGGGTGCTCAATGATCGGACTCCCAACGGCGATAAGGCGGCCCACCTCGCCAAGCGCCTGACGGCCCTTCACGAACTGATTGAACTTGGATGGCTTCCCGTGCCGGCCAGCCTCAACAAGCCGGCGCGCGCCGTTTACATGCGCCTGCTTGGGGAGAATGACTTTGGACGCGCTCAACTTCTTGCAAATGATCCTGCCAGCTCAGGGCTGGTACGTCGGGTTCGCGTGCAAGGAGGGGAGAAAAAGGCAGGAGGCGTTCGCAAGCGTGGAGGAACTGCTGGCGTGGCTCTTCCAGCACGACGCAAACGGGTTTGACTGCTATCACGCGATTGCATCGTTCCACGAGCAGAAGCGGTGGAACGCGGGTAGGAAAAAGTGGGAAGTTCGTAGCCACGAAAATGTCGCTGCGGTCAAATGCCTGATCGCCGACATCGACACGCAAGAGAGCAAGCCCAATGTCAAATATGTGGACCGGATCGAGGCTTGGAGGGCGGTAAATGGCTTTCATGCACGCGCGGGAATTCCGCCGCCGCTATACGTTAGCTCGGGTGGAGGCCTCCATTGTTATTGGCCACTGGTCAATGAGCTGGACCTGGACCAATTTAGCGCGCTTGGGGCTGCGCTCAAGCGAGCGGCCTTACAAGGAAGTCTGGCCATCGACCCTGCGCGGTCCGCTGACGCTTCGTCGATCCTACGTACGCCGGGAACCCATCACTGGAAATCCGGGAGAATCGTCGAAACCGGAGAATACGCCGGACCCTACACCATCGAGCAATTCGAACCACTGAGGACCTTTGAAGATGGACCACAACGAAGAGAAGTTAAAATACCTGCATCGCCAACTGGACGAATTGCAAGCGCAGCTGCAGCGGTCTATGGGGATGAACTTGGCGACCCAGGAGCTGTTACGCGCCGCTGTCAGCAACTACGACTATTTGCAGCGCAGTGTGACGTGTATCCAGAACCAGTTCACTACGCTGCAGCAGGAATCTACGCCCACTGCGGACCAGGAGGTCATGAGTACTTCCGTACACTCGCGCGCGGGTACCGTGGCTTTGACGCAGCCTATACCGACAACTGGTGTGACAGCGCCATCGCCCGATGGCAACAAGCCACGACGGGGCCGACCACCTGCAAAACGTTTGAAGACAAAAACCCGGGCGGGTGCGAAGGCTGCCAATGGAAAGGGGAAATCAGTTCTCCCATCTTCCTCGGACGTGGGTACGAAGGACCCGCGGATGAACCTGGAGCTGTCCGACATGAAGCTGCCGGAAATTCCCAGCAAAAGGTCAATGGCCATGCGCCGAAGTTGGCAGAAACGCAGAGCGAAATAATCCTTCCCGACCTGCCACCTCATTTCGGGTGGACAGCCGAGCGACGCTTGGTCTTTACGGAGGAACAGCACGGTGAACGTGTTGACACTGTCATTAGCGATTTTCCTATCTTTCTTAGCCGGATTAATTCTGGCGAGACCGCTGGGGCTGTGTCATTCACCTTCACTCAGTGGCTCCCCCACGATGGCTGGCGCGAATGCACCATACTTGCCGGCCGTCTATTTGGACCACAAAATGTGTCAGACCTCGCGGACACCGGAGCACGCATCCGCGAACCTAAGCTCTTCACACGTTATTGCCACGACGCTTGTTCAATGTGGAACCATGACCGCGCAATGATGACGGCCTACGAACAGTGTGGGTGGAAGTCCTTCGATGGCTCAGGAGACGATACGGCGTTCGTTATTGGCGACTACCTCTACTCTGCCGCTTACTGCGGTCCTGTGGCCGTCAACGAAGACCTGCGTGTACGTGCACAGTGGCTGTGTCCGTCTGGCAGCGTGGAGGCTTGGACTGCCGCTGCCAACCGCGTTCTTAAACCCGTGGGACTGGCAGGACAGGCTGTTGTCCTTGCGGGGTTTGCCAGTCTCTTCATGCGCTGGCAGGCTCCTTTGGAGGGCGGTGCCGTGTTCTCTCTGGTTAACCGGGAATCCGGGACTGGGAAATCCATGCTGCTGGCTACATCCGCTACCGTGTGGGGGCAGTGGCCAGGGCTTTCCATCAAGTCGATTGACACCAACGCCGCCCACGGACTCATGCTGGCCGGACTTGGAAACCTACCTTGCTACTTCGATGAATTCGGACTCATGGCCAGGGCGGACACACCGGAACGGGTCCGCGACTTCATCATGATGGTCAGTACCGGCGGCGACAAGCTGCGCGCGCAGCAGCACGGCCGCGGCCTGCAGCACGTCCAACGCGGATTCGGCTTACTCCTGATCACTGCGTCGAACCAGTCCGTGATCGACCACCTGGAGGTCTTCAACACCGAGAGCGACGCACCGGCCATGCGCATCCTCGAAATTATGATCCGCCTGCCTGACAACCACGACTATGCCGTTGGCGAGCAACTGAAAGCCGAGCTGCTGGCCAACGCCGGCACGGCCGGCGATGCCTTCCTGACCCACCTGATGCAGCCCCATGTCCTGGAGTTCGCCAAGAAGGCGCTGCGCCAGTGGACCAAGGAAATCTGCGACATCACGCGGTGGCCGTCCAAGTACCGATTCTGGACCCGCACGCTAGGCGCCATCGCCGTGGCCGGGGCCATCGTCCAGGAGCTAGGGCTGCTCGACTGCGATCCGTACGAAGTCGTCCAGTACCTGATCCACCAGCTGGATCGTCCCGAGCTGATCATGGCGCCAATCGGCCCCCTCCCGATGCCCGATCTTGCCGCCCTGGTCGGGGAGTACATCAACCAGAACACTGCGGGCGTGCTGACCGTCACGCACGCCTGGAAGCCGGGCGTGCTGATACAGATGCCGCAGAAGTCGCCGGCCAGTCGCCTGATGATGCGCTACGAGACGGCAACAGGGCGGCTCTACACCCCGATCAAGGACTTCCGGGCGTGGCTGGCCGGAACCGGCCACGTCTATGGAGAAACAGCAGCGCGCATGGTTGCGGACAAGATGCTGGTGAACCCCAAGCGCATGATCACGCTTGGTGCCGGGACGCCTATCCCATCGGCGCCGGTGGCCTGCCTGGAGTTCGACATGCTGCACCCTCTCCTTTCACAGATTGCGCGGGAAATCACCACCTCGACCTCAGGAGATCAGGACCATGTCCAGCCCAGTCAAGGACCTCGGCACACCCCTCAACGGTCCCCCTATCGCCTACATACCTGAAACGCACCGGCCACCGATCTGTTCCCCGGATGTGGAAAATGCGGTCGATTTTTTGACGGGGTTGGATCGCAAGCAGTTCAGGAACCTGTGCAACGCGGTGTGGTCATCATCGCATGGGAAAGTGTCGCTGACCACGCTCCCTGCCCTCATGGAGAAGTGGATCAAGGACAATGCCTAGGACCCTCTGCCTCGACTTTGACGGCGTCGTTCACAGCTACACCAGCGGTTGGAAAGGGCCACGGATCATCCCCGATCCACCAGTGCCGGGCGCTATCCCATTCATGCATGACGCGCTCAACTGTGGCTGGGACGTGTGCATTCATTCGTCCCGTTCGTCGGCGTGGTTCGGCCGGTGGGCCATGCGCAACTGGCTCTATGAGCAGGCTGGTATGGGCTACTGGCATCCGAGTCCTGGAGAGATTGGCTTGTGTGAAGTCAAGTTCCCGCTCTACAAACCCGCAGCCTTCATCACGCTTGACGACCGCGCACTGACCTTTATTGGCCAGTGGCCTGATCTGGAAGCGTTCAAAGCATTCAAACCATGGAACAAAAAATGACCGGCTTCCGTGACACCACCTGTCCAGCCACCGGGAAGGCGTGCGAGACACCCAAGACCTGCTTTTCTATCTTCACAGGTCAAGGTCTGGGTTGCCTGCCTTCGCGGCGCGGATCGCCTCCATCAACTCTGGAAGCGCATCAAGGGACCTCTGGCGAAGGGAATTTTCGTCTGAGCGTAGACGAGTGGCAATTATATCACGCCCTGCTCTCAGTTTAGCTCGCAACCACATGCCCGTCTCTGCCGCGGGACGGGCATGCAGGGGGATAACCATGACGTCATGCCAGTTGTCGAGCGCCAACCCCGTCAGCACGTCTAACTTGTCGGGGTGCTGGAGAAGTTCATACCGAGGGCGTAGCCCAGAGCCTGTAGCCTGGGGAGCTGTTTGGAGAGTCGCAATCCAATGTCCGTCCTGTACATCGGACTGCCCGGCATTCGCGACCGAACCCTTTCCAGCCGCTTGTAGACTTTCCCTCTGGCGTCCTGGACCGTCTCCCCTAGAGCCGTCATGGTCAGCACGTAGTCGCCCGCCGTGGCCGGCGTCGGGCACTTGACCAGTTCGCCCGCGCACGTCTGCAAGCAATCGACTACCATCATCTCGCATGGGTGTATGTGCTTCATCAATCCGGGCGTGACGCCCAGCAGGGGGATGCCCGTTACCTCCTTCCGCGTTATACGCGAGTAGGGATAATCGGGCACGGACAACACCACTCCGATCGCTACCTGATCGAGATAGAACGGATGGGCGTCCTTGCCCTGTGCCAGATCGTACAGCCACGTGACCGGGTCTCCGCGCAGCAGCGCGCATTGGAGTTGGAACGCCGGCCAGCCCAGGCGCATCGTAAACTCAAGCGGCCATGGCTGGCCTTTGTCGTCGATGATGCAGTTTACAGCAATGTCGCCGACATAGCCAATCTGGTGCAATCGGCTCGCCAAGGGCTTCAAGACCTTGTCGGCCAGCTTGGACTTCTTTACGTATCGCATGACCGTGCCCTGCTCTCCCGTGGCACAGCCGATCTCTCCGTTCATCAACTTTTTGAACTCAAACGCTTCTTCCCAGCCAGAGTTGAAACCATGTGGACCAAACCAGCCAGCAGCGGACATCTCGATGCCCGGTACGAACTCCTGCAGGATAAAGCTGCCTTTGAGCTTGTCGCTGCGCTTCCACCGCTCCAGCATGTAAACGAGGTCATCAGGTCCGCTGGCACAGTAACTGAGCGCCTTATCTGCGTTGGCGTCATCGCACGGTTTACTGACGTACCGGCCCATCGTGTCTTTCACAAACTTGATCGCGTCGTCGTACGAATGGAATTCCTTCGTTACTGCAACGGGTATACCGGCCTTGCGAAAAACGTCTTGTCCCGCCTGCCGGTCCAGCTCCCACGCCGCCGCCTCCTGAGAGGGGCCGATAACCACGCCGCCTTCCTTGCGATGGCTGTCCAGGTCACGGAGGTAAAGCGAGTTGTCCGTACAGACCACGAGGTTCGCCCATCGCAGCCACGCTTTGTGGTCGGTTACCACCTCACAAAAACCACGCCCGATATTCTTGGTGCGTTCATCCTCTCTGATGGCCAGCTTGACTTCATGCCCTGCGTTTTGGGCGCGAATCGCGAAGTCGAGGCCATGACCGGGGGGATCAACGATCAGGAGGCGCATGCCGCAGTGCCTTGAGATTTTTTTTCACTTCCGCGAGCGTAGTTCCGTATTTGTGCGCCAGGACATCGGGCGCCAAGGTCCATGGCAGACCGAGTGATTGAAGCAAGTCTCTGGCGCCGTCCTCGATATCAGTGTAAAATTTGTTCACAGCTTCGCCTCTCCCAGCCGCTTGTTGCGCGCTGCCACTCCCTTCTTGGATGGGACGTTCTCACCAGCCTTGCGCGCCTCGCTCAGCCCGATGGCGATGGCCTGCTTGCGGTCTTTCACGATCGGACCAGACTTCGATCCTGAGTGCAGCTTGCCAGCCTTGTGCTCGTGCATGACCTTCTCCATTTTCGATTTCTTCATCAGTCGGTCCCTCCGTACAGTCGCTCGATAACCCCGCGCGGATGCGCCTCACGTTTCCTCGCCCGCTTCAGCTCCATCTTCTTCCTGAGACGCCGGCTCTTCTGCGCCGCCTCGCTGGTGTCAGCCAAGCCCAGCACCTGATTGAGAACGGTCCGCACCGGGGTGTTCCCGCCTTCCGCTTCAGGCCGCTTATTGATCAGCTGCATCGGCTGCACCATCTGCCCGGCCAGCCAGCCGGCGCCCTGTGCCACCTGCGCGCCGGCCGATGAACGCGGCTCCGTGATGGGCTGGCCGGTGAACGGGTCATTGCCGCCGCCCAGCGCCGTGACCGCCCCTTTCAGTGCCGCCGGCAGCATGATGGCCTCGCCAATGATCTGCTCCCACCGCTTGTCCCCTTCGTAGAGGTCCACAAGCGCTGTTGGGACGGTGGCCGGGCCACGTGGATTGACCTTCACGTCCTCGTCTCCAAGCATCTTCTGCATTGCCGGCTGGATCACCAGCGGGTAGACCACCCAGGTCAGCATGGCCAGGGCCATCAGGTTGCCGATCGCTTCGATGCGCTCCTGCGGTGAGCGCATCGGGCCAACCAGATCGCGCACCGTATGCGCGAACGCATTGAACATGCCGTAGTGGTAGCGCGAAAAGACCGTGAAGGCCGGGTCCTGCATGAACTGGCTGAACAGCCGCGATCCCATGATCTCCGTGGGGATGCGGTAATTGATGTTGTGCTTCTCCGCTTCCTTGACGGCGCGCGCGGTGGTCATGCCCTTGCGCTCCAGCTCCAGCACGCGCTGCATCATGAACACGTCGCTGGCCCACCACAGTGCATTGCTGGACCCGGAATAGATCGCCTTGACCAGATCGGATGGCCCGATGCCGATCGTGCGCGCAATCGGGTCCCACCGCGCCGGGTTGCGCTTGATGTCCATGCCGGCCATCTTGGCGATGTCGCGGTAGAAGTCGGCGTTCTTGACGCCGCCGAACAGCATGCCGGAACCGTTCTTCAGGAGTCGACGGTAATTCGCGTCCTGCGTCGCCACCGAGCGCATGGCCGTCCACCCGTCCACGGCCAGGGACTTGACGCCGGCTGGCCTGATCCAGTCCCAGCCGCGGCTGACGAACCAGTGGCCTCCGGCGTTCATGGCATGCGTCACGGGCTGCCAGAACAGGCTGGCGGTGGCGAACTGATTGACCTTGCGGAGCGCGTCCAGAAGGGCGTTCGGCCCGCCGCCCGGATGGTAGAAGTCATCGAACGCGGCGCGCATCTGCGGCTCCATGTACCAGCCCTTCATGGTCGGGAGAGTGGACTGCTCCCAGTCATCAGGAATGCCCTTGGGCTTGGTCATCCCGGTTGGCGACATCTTGCCGAATCGCGCCCACTGCTTGAACTCCGGCGTCTGCTTGAGGCTCTCCAGCCACTCCAGGTGGCGAGCCACGGCCCGCATGCGCTGCAGGGCATCAACTGTGTTGACCAAGGCATTCTTGTAATACTTGACTGGGCTTGGCTCATGCGCCGTGGCGCTCTCGATCTCCAGCGAAGTGGCCTGCCCGACCTGATAGGTCTTGCCGTTAAAGAGGAAGGCATCGGGTTGTGTAGGGTGCGGCACGGCGTGGGACACCGTCGTCGCGCCGGTGTGGACTTGCCAGTTGCCGGCGTCGTCCTCCGAGATGACTACGCGCGAGCCGTCTGCCGCTTCGCCGCCCATCATCTTGCGCGATTGCAAAGCAGAAGTGGTCTTGGGCAGACTCTGTGTCCCAACGAACCCAACCGGGTTGGTCGGCAAGCCGCCCTGACTAGCTGCTGGGTCTAAAGTAGGATCATGCCCGACCACCCGCCGATGCACATAGTCAGGATCGACCAAGTCGGTGTCGGGAATCCCCAGGTTTCGCAGCCGGTTGTACAGGTTGGACAACTCGAGTCGGAACGGCGCCTGTGCCTTGACCATATTCGTGACAGTCGCGAGGTTATCCGGGTCCTGCAAAAACGCCTGCTGATCAGCCGGCAAGTTGGCTACGGTACGCCGCTCAATCAAATTGTAAATAATTTCTTGAATTTGCTGTGTCCGCGGCTCACCGGGTTTGAGTCCCGCACTCTGCAGAGCCTGCGCCATGCGTTCTTTCAGCTCTGCCTTATCGGCCGTCGTGGTCTGCCGCAGCCGGAACAGGTCATCGCCGATCTGCGTAGTAAAGTCCTTGATCGGGTTGGGGGCGCGGGCGAACAGCTTGCCCATCTTGGCGTAGGGCACAATTCCCACCCCCGGCAAAGCCAGACTGGTCAGCTGTCCGACGTCTTTGACCGCCTCGGGGCTAGCAGGTCGCGCTTCGTGGAAGCGGTAGCGCGGCGTCGCCCCGGTGAACGCATCTTTAATCCAGCCACTTTTCTGTTGCCGCTGACTCGCCGGCACGTCTTGCCGTTCCGCGTGCTCCGCAATCGGCCGGTCCACCAGGGACCGCTTGGCGCCTTCAAGGACCGTGCCGATACCGGATACGTCCCAGGCACCGCCCAGGATCGACATGAATTCGCCCAGGCCACCCTCTTGTCCGGCGCCCTTGCGCCATGGGTCCCTGGTCGCCCCCACGGGGGCGCGGCCGCGCTGCGCAGCCGCAGCGCCCTTGAGCGTCTCGACGCCTTCCCCGAACACCCCGGCGATATCCCCAGGGATGTCTTTGACGCGCTCCAGTCCTTCGTGGCCCTGAGCGCTTGTCGAAGGGGCGCCGGCCAGGGCACGATTGATGGCATCGTGGACCGGCGACACGCCCGCGGCTTTCGCAGGGTTCAGGACGCTGTCCATCAGTTGCTGCATCCCGACGCCGGGTTTTCCGGTGGACGGTTCGGCTGCCTGCGCTTGATCCTCGCTGGCCAGCCCCGCGGCCGCGCCGGTGATCAGCGCACCGATGCCGTACTTCTTGACGATCGACAGGGTGGCCGGGTCCCACATAACATAGTTGTGCGTCTGATCCTTCGGCAAACGCTCAGGACTAGTCGAAGACCCGCCTCCTGAGCCGCGCGATCCCTTGTCAAGGTAGCGGACGCCCTGAACGCCCAGCTCCTTCAGCTTGGCCGACTCGTCACCTGACAGGTAGCGGACTGAAGGATCACCGATACCGCCCAGCGCCTGCGCACGCCGTTCGTCGAGATTGCCGATGCCGGCGCGCTCCAGCGCCTGCCGGACCTGCTCCGTCTGCTGTGCAAACGGCTTGTCGAAGTCCAACAACTGGTTCTGATCGACGCTGGCGTCCACCTCGTAGCGCACCGCCTTGCCGCGCTCAGCTTCAAACCGGCGCGCGTAGTGCTCCATCGTGTCAGGATTGCCAGCCAGATAGGTGCCTTCCGAGAACTCAGCCCGACCAACCCCGGAGCCACCCTTGGCCGGGTCGAATTTCGTGAACTCTTCCGGCGACGCATGGAACAGCGTGATCTTCTTTGGGATCGGTGCGGCTTCCGCGCGATCAGTCAGGCCAGGGATGCCACTGGCCAGCCCAATGGCGGCGCCGCTGGCCATCAGGTCGGGAAGATGCCACTTGGCTGGATCGAACTGCGCACTCTCAGATCGCGCCGTGGACATGTCGAACACGACGTAGGTCGTCTGCGGCCCCAACTGGTTCATCGTCAAGTTGGGTTCATCAGCTACGTTGTGAACGATGATGCCTTTCTTGCCGGCCTGGGTCGCTTCAACGATAGCCTTATTGCCAATCGCTCCCCAGCTTTGTCCCTGCGCGTTGAACATGTGATAGTCATTGGTGTTCAGGAAATACTTTTTTACGTTTCCAGGTGCGTAGAGTTCAGATAGTTCAGGCTGTGCAGCAGCGAATCGCTTCTTGCCGGATGGTGAGTGTGGTTCGATGTAGGCTCTCCAGCCCTGGTCAGTGCTGACAGAATTATCCATCAGCTTCTGGTAAGTCGTTGTAGGTGCCGCTTGCCCGTGGTAGGCAGGCGTCGTGAACCGCCCCTTGATACGGTTCTTTTCGCGCGCTGCTACGGCTGCAGGATTATTCCCGGCACCAGCAGGCTGGTTCAAAAATGCCTGCGTCCACGCCTGCCCCTGTGCCGGAGTCATCTGTGACTGGCCCGGTTTGTTGGGATTGGTCGGCGGCGGGTTGGCCTGTTTGCCTTGTTTGATCTGTTTCGCTATTGCAGCGACAAAATCAGGCGGCATGCCTTTCGACATGCTGTGCAGATTGGCCAGTGCGTCAGGCACCCCACCAGGAGCTGCTTTCCATGCCACGCCGGCATACCAGTTGACTGCGTCCTGTTGATACGTTGCCGGATTTGTAAGAGCCGCCTGAGATGCTGATTGCTTTACTGCCGCTGCAGGAGCTGGCCGCGGCTCTTCTGCCTGCAAAGCTTGAAACCAACTTGGCGCGGAAGGCGGAATCGGCGTGCCCTGCGCTGGTGGTTTAGGAACCGGTGCAGCATTGTAAGCATCCGCCATCGCCTGCTTCTGCACTTGCGTCGCCTTCATCCATACATTCGGCGGCACATGGGACGGTGCTTGTCCCATGTAAGGGTCAAGTGGGTTAGCCGCAGGAGAAGGCTTGGCATTTTTCAGTTTCTGTAAAGCTGCCTGCAGTTGCGGATCGGCAAAACCGCCCGCGGCTACATTCGAAGTCTTCACGGGTGGGGTTGCAGGAGCTGCAGGGGGTGCTGGTCCTGGCTTCGCCATCGGCCCCTGAGCCTTCGCCGAAGGACCGAGCGCCTTGTTGATCGCATCCTGGACACTGGACGGCGACGGCGCGGCCGCCGGTACAGCCGGTGCAGCTGTCTTCTTGCCCCCACCCAGGATGGCCTTGAATTCTTCGAACAGCGAGAAGGGCGGCATCACAGCCCTCCGGTGTCGTAGCCCTGCTTCTTCAGCTCTTGGATCAGGGCGTCCTTCTTGGTCGGGTTCTTCGCAATCGCTGCCTGGACCGTCTTCAGCTCGTCAGGCGTCATCGCCTTGCCCGCTGGCGCCCCGCCCATGAAGTTGGGCTTGCCATGCTCAGGGAAGCCGGGCGCTGCTCCGCCGGGAGGCGCAGGTGCCCCCGCAGGCGGTGTAGCCGGCGAATGTGGACTACGCATCATCATGTCGTAGTCCTGCATGATCTGCTTTTCACGCTCAGCATGTTCGGCCAGCATCTCCTTCTTGTCCTTGCCGGTCAGGTTGGTCAGAGTGTTGATCTTGTTGCGCTCCAGCGTAGACAGCGCCTGTGCCTTCTTGTACCACTCCGCGATATCACCAGCACGGTTCTTGCTTTCCAGGGCGGTGGCTTTCTGCCGCGATGTTTCTTCAGCTTGCTGCGCCAGCCGAATTTCACGATCTTCCGCCAGCTTCAGTCGCGCATCCGAGCGCGCCGACTTCTCACTGAACTCCGTGCGCAGCCGATCCTCGCGTTCTTCGAACTGCCGGCCGCGCTGATCAACCCCCTGCTGCTGGATACCGATGCGCTCCTGCTGCATCATCAGCTGGATTTGCCGCCACTGCTGCTGCGCATCCTGCTGCATCAGCGGCATCGCCTGCGTGATGGCGCCGGCCAGGACACGGGCCGCCGAATCGTCGCCCTTGGCCGCGCGCGCGGCCAGCTCCGGGTTGGCCTGGGCAATCTTAGCTGCGATCTCCTGCCATCCCATCGGGGCAGGGGGCATGCCCCCCGGACCACCCATTTGGGGAGGTGGCCCCGGCGGACCGGGTGTGGGTCCAGCACCGCCGGGGGGACCGGTCATACCTCCTGGGGGAGGACCACCCCCCATCGGGATGGCAGGTCCAGGGCCGCCTGTGGCGGGCGGCCCCATCCGAATGGCTCCAGGATAGGATGGCGGCGGTGGTCCGCCATAGGACGGCGCCGACATCGCGCCCGATGGAGGTGGCAACGGGGCCGACTGGATCGACGATGGCGGCTGACCACCCATCGGGGGAGGCTGCATGGGCGGCTGCATGGTCCCCACGGGGAGCGCACCCGGCATGGCAAAGGCCCGGCCGAAAGCCGCCTGGGATGCCTGCTGGTCCTCCACGGCCATCAGGCGCTGCCAATCCTGCCCGCCTCGCGTGTAGCCTTCCCCGACGAAGGCAAGACCACCTAGACCTGCCATGGATCACCCGTAGTTCAGGCTAGGGGCGCCGCCGAACCCGCCCATGGCCCAGCTGGCAAACGGGGAGCTGTTCTGGTTCCCCCAGCCCCGGCCCATGCCATACATGCTGCTGCCCAGCGCGTTGCCGTAGGCTTGGTTCTGCTGGAACCCTTGCTGCTGCTGCTGCAGCGCCAGACCGGCCGTCTGGTTGGCCACGCCGCCGGCCTGATTGCCGGCCCCGATGTAGCCCAGGTAATCCTGGATCGGCGTGTTGGCGAGACCCTGCCCGGCCTGACCCTGCCCGAGGAAGCCGGTGATCGCCTGATTCTGACCCTGTCCGATGCCAGCCGCCGTCGCGTAGGGGTAAGCCGACGCCTGCATGTACTGACCAGGGGCTTGGTTCTGAATCCCGGCACCGGTGTTGATGCCTTGGCCCGCCTGTCCGTACAGCCCGCCGGCGGCGCCGGCCGCCGCGGCCTGCCGCTGCAGCTGCTGATTCTGCCAGTCGATATTGAAGTTGGCCATGGTCTGGCCTTCCACGCCAGCGCCATAGGGCGACGAGTCGAGACCACGCGCCTCCAGGCCGGCACGGGTCTGGTCCTGGGTCTGCTGCTGCGTGCGGTGATAAAGTGCCTGCTGCGGATCGAACCCGGTGTTCATGATCTGCTGGCCCCAGGGCAGCAGCTGCTGTCCAGCCCCCATCAGCTGCCCACCGGCGCCGTAGGCACCCATGGCCGCGTTCTGCCCCAGCCCGCTGGCCACCCCGGCGCCCTGCTGCATGCCGCCCGCGTAGGGGTTGTTGTAGAGGTTCTGGAACGTGTTCTGCGCGTAGGGCATCGCGCTGCTGGCCATGCTGGTGTACTGGCCAAGATTGCCGATCCCGCCGTAGGCCGAATTGGCGGCGCCGCCCATGTTGGGCATGTTGAACGTCGGCGGCAGCGGGACGCTCGACGCGCCACCGCCCCCAAAGAGGCCCGCAAGCGCGCCGCCAGCGCCGATCAGCCCGCTCGTGAAGCCCATCAGCGCGGCTCCTTGAGGTAAGTCAGCTCCATGGCCAGCTTAGCAATTCCGAGACGCCCCGCCATGTCTGGTACGCTCATCGTTCCCGTGCGACGTTGCGACCATGTTCCGTCAGGGTGCTTGACAACCATAAACAGTTCCGCAACGTCGCCCTTTTCAGCATCGGCCAGCAATTCTTGTGCAAGCACAACAGACTCACTGCGTGCTTCTTCGGCAATTGATGGTCGCGGCGCCAGCTTGATAGTCACAGCAGCTTCCTCATGACGATGTCCGTAGGCACGTAGCCCAAACGGGCCAGGAGTTTGCCCACGCGGGCGCCCTTGAAGTGCAGCTTGAAGTTGATCGTGGCCACCTTGGCTTCGCGCGCCTTCAAGCCTTTCAGGTTCTCCAGGAAGAACTTAACAGGTCCCCAGCCGCGGCGATAGCGGGACGCTAACCAGAACATCTCGGTGTGCGCGCACCGCGTCGAGACGTAGTGCTGGTGGCCACCAACCAAGTTGAAGATGTAGCCGACCAGGACCGTGTCGCGCCGCGCCGTCAGGACATGCAGGATGCCGCGCAGCTCCTGCTCATAGTAGGCGTCCCAGTCAGGCGCCAGCGGGATCACCGCGTGGTCCAGGGCAATCTCTTCCCAGTGCCGCTCAAACAGTGGGGGAAGTTCACCGGCGATCGCGGAGAATTTCTCCCACTGGAAAGTCAGCTCACGCGACGCGCGGACCGAGGGACTTGGGCGTCTTGGCGGTACCGGAACGTGTCGCATCGTCGTTCACGCTGCCCCCCTTGGTGAAAGACCCGGAAGGCGCCTTCGGGCTGTGGTTCTTGAGGCCGCTGTGCAGGTTCTTGGTCGGCGCCTTGTTGGAAGCCTTGGCGGAACCGAAGTTGTCAGGCATGGGAACTCCCTATGATCATCTGCGCAATCTCGCGGACCGCCATTTCCAGAGCGGTCAGGCGGCTCTGCAGGTCGAGATTGCCAGGATGGTTGAGATGGTCAAGCGCTCGTTTGAGCGCCGCCAGCGGGTCGGCCGGCGGGACTTCAGGGGTTTCGATCGTATCAGCCATTGGGATTCCTCAGTTAATACAGTTGAAGGCGACCGTCCATGCGCCGGTGGCGCCGGTCGCCGTCGCCGTAGGGTTCTGAACGACAACAGCCAGCGAACCAGCCGTTGCTGTGACCGATGCTACCGTCACTTCCGAGCTGGCTGCAACCGTCTGCGCGATGATGCTGGCCGGGCAAACAGAGTTCGCCGTGACCGTGGCGTCGGTGATCGTCTCCGTCACGACACCGCCGGCCGCGATGGTCGCCTGTGCCGTGTACGCAGCCAACCCGCGCTGACCTGCGCACACGTCAGTGGTCGTTGTGGTCGTCGCGGAACAGAACTGGCCGAAACTGACCACGCCGTTCGCCTGTGCCGCATAGCCACCCGCCCCCAGCGCATTGCCATTGAGCTGGTTGATGAACGCATTCATCGTCCCGACAATCTGGGACGGCTCGCTGTACTGGGACGTGGACGGGAGGAACGGCACGCCGCCGCCGAACCCGATCGCACTTCCGAGGATGGCGCCGACGAACAGTGCAGCGCCCAGCAGGAACTTCTTCATGACCTTCTCCTTCACCCTTGGATGCACTTATTAGTGATGATGGCCGGCCCCAGAACCGTATAAGACCCGCCAGTCGTGTTAACCGATATGCCTGTCGTAGCACTCACCGTCACGCTGTTGGAAGCTGCATCACCGGCCTGATT
>WNFI01041730.1_pt1 | contig 45138 bp, 48 predicted proteins | sample 5400471 | NCBI WGS metagenome assembly WNFI01 (sample SAMN13153348, study PRJNA577476) | soil metagenome | isolation source: 100 cm saprolite on Douglas fir-dominated hillslope | place: USA:California | collected 2013-09-17 | reverse complement strand
GGCGGCGGATCGAGCTCGCTCGCGTCCTGTTCGCGGATGCGGAGCTGCTGCTGCTCGACGAGCCGACCAACCACCTCGACAGCGACGCCAAGTCGTGGCTGATGGGCTTCCTGCGCGAGTACCGGGGCGCCGTCATAGTCGTCAGCCACGACCTCGGCCTGCTCGACTCGTCGATCACACGCGTGCTCCACCTGGACTCGGGCCGGCTGATCGAGTACCGCGGCACCTACTCGCAGTACCAGGCGGCCCGCCGTCTCGAGGAGAAGCGCCTCACCTCGCTGGCCCAGCGCCAGGAGGCGGAGATCAAGAGGCTGAGCCTGCTCGCGGAGGTGATGCGGCGCCAGACCGCCAAGCGCGCGAAGCAGGCGCACTCGATCTTCACCCGCGTCGACCGCTTGAAGGCGCAGCGCGTGACCGCGCCCCGGCGCGAGCGCAAGGTCAAGATCACCTTTCCCGAGCCGCCCCGCAGCGGGCGGATCGTCCTGCACGCCAACGCTCTCGCCAAGGGCTATGGCGGGCCGCTCGTCTTTCGCGACGTCTCGTTCGAGGTGGAGCGGCACGAGCGCCTGCTCGTGATGGGCCTGAACGGCGCTGGCAAGACCAGCCTGCTTCGCATCCTCGCCGGCGAGAGCGAGCCGAACGCCGGCACGTCCCGCCTCGGCCACGGCGTCTCGCTCGGCTACTACGCGCAGGAGCACGAAGGCATCCGGCCCGGTGTACCCGTGCTGGCGCACATGCGAGAGCAGTCGGACGCGGAGGAACGCGTGCTGCGCGCCCTGCTCGGCATGTTCAACCTGACCGGCGACATCGCAAGGCAGGACGCGGGGACGCTCTCCGGAGGCGAGAAGACCAAGCTCGCGCTCGCCCAGCTCGTGGCGGGCCGGCACAACCTCCTGCTCCTCGACGAGCCCACCAACAACCTCGACCCGCCGTCCCGCACCGGGGTGGCGCACGCCCTGGCCGAGTGGCCCGGGACCATGGTGATCGTCAGCCACGACCCCGAGTTCGTGGAGGCGCTGCACCCCGGCCGCGTCCTGTTCATGCCCGAGGGCCGGCTCGACTACTGGGAGGAGGACCTGCTCGACGTCGTCTCGATGGCTTGATCCTCCCCATTCATGGGGAGGTGGCGCGAAGCGCCGGAGGGGCTGGTGGCGCTTGGTCGACGACAATAGCTCAATGAGCGTCGAGGTCCAGGAAGTCGTGATGCCGGAGCTGCAGGGCGCCGAGGAGATCACAGTCGGCGCGTGGAGCAAGCAGACCGGCGAGCACGTGGCCGAGGGAGAGACCTTGATGGAGGTGCACACCGACAAGGTGAACGCCGAGATCCCGTCCCCGCTCGCGGGCGTGGTCGAGGCCCTGCTGCTCGACGTGGGCGACCTCGTCGTGCCCGGACAGCCAATCGCCCGGATAGCGCCGGACTAGTTTCATGAAAGTCGCCGTGATCGGTGGCGGCGCGATGGGCGCCGCGACCTCGTGGCGGCTCGCCAAGCGCGGCGTGGACGTAGTCTGCTTCGACCGCCACTCGCCACCTCACGCCTTCGGTTCCACGCACGGCGAGTCGCGGATCATCAGAAGCGCGTACTTCGAGGGCTCGTTTTACGTGCCGCTCCTCCAGGAGGCATTCGCGCTGTGGCGCGAGCTCGAAGCCACGAGCGGCCAGCGCCTCCTGACGATGACCGGCGCGCTGATGATCGGCGACGCGTCCTCCGACGTGGTCGTCGGTGCCCAGGCCTCGGCGAAGGAACACGGTCTGGACGCTGAATTCCTCGACACCGCATCGCTCAGGCGCCGATTCCGCGGCCACGTCGTGCACGACGGCGACGTGGCGGTGCTCGATCGCCAGGCCGGAGTCCTGAATCCAGAAGCCGCGGTGACGGCGATGCTGGCCCACGCGCCCAAGCTCGTTCGCGACAAGAAGGTGAGCTCTGTCGCCGAGCTCCGCTCGGAATTCGATGCGGTGGTGGTCGCCGCCGGGCCATGGACTCCCGAGCTGATCGACTGGATTCCGCTCAGCGTGGAGCGCCAGGTGCACGTCTGGTTCTCCATCGCGCGCGATGCCGACTGGTTCGGCCCGGATCGATTTCCCGCGTTCGTCCGGCGATCGCCTGAGGGAGGGTTCATGTACGGCATCCCCAGCCTGGACGGCAGGACCGTCAAGGTCGGCCGGCATCATGACGGCGAGGCGACGACCCCAGAGACGATTCGGCGGCGCGTCGACGACTCCGACATCGACCCGCTTCGCCTGCTGGCCTCGACTTACCTGCGCGGTGTCAGCGGGCACGTCACCCGCACGCTGACCTGCATGTACACCAACACTCCTGACGGCCATTTCGTGATCGACTTCGCGCCGGGCGACAAGCGTTTGGTCGTCATCAGCGCCTGCTCAGGCCACGGTTTCAAGTTCGCGCCGGTCATCGGCGACATCGCCGCCGACCTGGTGTGCGACGGCGGGACCAAGCGCGACATCTCGCGCTTCTCAGCTGCGCGGTTCGCGGCCCCGGATGTACCAGGCCACTACGACGATCACGACGAGTAGCACGATGACGATGGCGCCCTTTTCGACCGGGCCGCTGATCCGGTCGTAGTTCTTGCCCAGCGAGTAGCCGGCGATCGCAAGCGCCGCGCACCACGGCAGCGCGCCCACGAACGTGAGAATCGAGAACCGCGCGAGCTCGATGCGGGCCAGGCCCGCGGGAAACGAGATGTACGTCCGAATCACCGGCAGGACCCGGCCGATCAGCACCGCGAGCAAGCCCCAGCGCTTGAACCAACCGTCGGCGATCTCCAGGTGGTGGCGGCGGATTCCGATGTATCGGCCGGGCCCGAGCAGCAGCGGCTCGCCCCAGCGCGCGGCGACCGCGTAAGCGATCAGGGAGCCGACAAGGTTCGCCGCCGCACCGGCGAAGATCGCCGCGACGAGGTTCATGTGGCCTGTCGACGCGAGCAGTCCGCTGGTCGGCATGATGACCTCGCTGGGAAAGGGGAAGCCGCAGCTCTCGGCCACCATCAGGACGAACACGGCGAGCAGGCCGTAGCTCGCGATGAAGTTGCTGACGGCGGCCGTCAAACCGTCTGGACCGCCGCCGCTTTCACAGCCCGAAAAGGCAGGGTGCGCACTTGCTGGTCGTCGATCATGATCTCGAAGTTGTAGAAGCCGGGCCGCTCGATGGGCACCGTCGCGAGGTTGATGACGATGCTCGCGGCGAGGTCCCAGCCGTGCGGATAGTCCGCCGGCACCTGCCTCGCCGGCAGGTTGAGCACGATCGGCTTCTGGAGCACCGCCTGGCCGTCTTCATCAGATCCATGGACCTCGACCTTGTGCGGGCGCTCGGTCTCGAGCCTGGTGGTGAGGAGGCGGAGCACGATCGCACCGCCGAAGGGCGTCGGGAACTGATCGCGGACGAGCGTGTCGAACCCGGCGCCGAGGATGTAGACGAGGCCGTTGGGCGGCGCTTCGGCGGCGTTGGCGAGCAGCGCCCAGTCGAGTCTCATCTCCCGGCCATTATCGGGCGCTGCGCTTGATGACCTCGCCGCCCTTGACGACCAGATGCACGTTCTCGGGTTTCGCCAGCAGGTCGAGGTTTGCGACTGGGTCGCCCGGCACCCCGATGACGTCGCCCCACGAGCCTGGCTCGATCGACCCGACGCCCTTCATCCCGATGGTGTCGGCGGCCACGGTGGTCGCGGCGCGGATGCAGTCGATCGGCTCCATGCCGAGCTCGCGCATCAGCAGGAACTCCTCGCCGTTGGAGCCGTGCGGTCCGACTCCGGTGTCGGTGCCGAACGCGATCGTCACCCCCGACTCGATCGCCTGGCGCACGCTCGACTTGTGGTCGTCGATCACAGCGCGCGCTTTCTGAATCGCGTAGGAGGGCATCTTCCCCGCCTCGGCGTGGCGGATCACCCAGTGCGGCGCGATCAGCGTCGGCACGAGCGCGTTGTGCCCGTCGAGCATCATCTCGATCGCGTCGCCGTCGAGCCAGATGCCGTGCTCGATGGTGGCGACCCCGGCTCTCAACGCGTTCTTGATCCCGGCGTTGGCTTGCGCATGCGCCATCACCTTGCGGCCCTGCGCCCGCGCCTCATCGACCGCGGTCTTGATCTCCTCCGGTGTCAGCGCCGAGTGGTGTGGCTGGTCGCCGGGCGAGAGGACGCCGCCGGACGTGCAGAGCTTGATCCAGTCGGCGCCCGCGCGGATCACCTCGCGCACGCGAAGGCGCATCGCCTCGACGCCGTCGACCACCTGGTGAGGCCGGTCGGGCAGTGGGATGTCGAGGTCCGCGCCGCACATGAAGTGCGCGTCGGTGTGGCCGCCGGTCTGGCTGAGCGCGCTGACGGTTACGAACATCCGCGGGCCAGGGAAGTAGCCGGCGTCGATGGCCATCCGGATGCCAGCTGGCGAACCCGACGCGTCGCGCACCGAAGTGAAGCCCGCGTCGAGGGTGCGCCTCGCGGCGCGCACGGCGCGCATGAGCTCGAAGGTCGGAGGGGTGACGAGCTCGCGCGTGAAATCGAGGCCCTCGCCAAGCGACGTGAGGTGGACATGGCAGTCGATCAGGCCGGGCAGAAGGGTGAGTCCCGCGGCGTCGATGGTCTCCGCGTCGCGAGGGACCTGCGTTCCGTTGCGAGGCCCCGCCCTGGTGACCCGCCCATCTTCGATGAGGACGACCGCCCCACGGGTCTGCTCGCCCGACGCTGGATCCAGGAGCGCGTCGCCGAAAACGGCCCGGATCACCAGCCGATGTTAAAGCGCAAGCTTGGCGCCGCGAACGCACGCACTCGCGCATTGGCGGGGTGGGCCCGGGTGGCCTCGATCCACCGACCAGCCGATTATGAGTCGGCCGCTCTAACCAGTCTGAGCTACGGGCCCTGAGGGCTGAGTCTATCCAGACCGCTCGGCACGTTTGGCCCGCACCGATGCGTGGAATTTCCATGGATACGCTGATGTTCACGGCTGGGGAGGTAAGTCAATAGATGGTTGCGCTGGGATTGTTGATTCTTCGTCTCGTCATCGGTGGAATCCTGGCCGCGCACGGCGCCCAGAAGCTCTTCGGCTCGTTCGGTGGGCCCGGCATGACCGGCTGGACGGGCGCCATGAACCGGATGCGGATTCGCCCCGCCACTCCCTGGGCCTGGGTGTCCGCGCTTGCTGAGTTCGCCGGCGGGATCGGGCTCGCTCTCGGCCTCCTCTTCCCTCTTCCGAACGCCGCCATCGCCGCATCCATGCTGGTGGCCATCGCTCTCGTTCACCTGCCCAAGGGTTTCTTCGTCAGCAAGGGCGGCTACGAGTTCAACCTCGCGATCATCGCGGCCGCAGCGGCGCTCGCGCTGACCGGCCCGGGCGCCTACTCGCTGGACGCGGCTCTTGGGATCCACCTGCCGGAGCCCGTCTCGGTCATCGTGGTCACGGTTCTCGTGGTTGCGGGTGTCGCGTTCGCGCTAATCACCCGCGCACCTCAGGCCGCGGTGGACGCCAAACCCCAGGCCACCTAGGCGAGGGCGGGACGTCACGCTCCGGCCGAAGCTCGGAACAGACGCTCATGCACTGAAGGTGCCAAGCATCTCCGACGTGATCTGGCGCAGCGTCGGGGCATAGTCAGGGCCGGCGGTCCACCAGCCGACCATGAAGACGTAGTTGGGGCTCAGGACGAAGGCGGTCTCCTGCCCACTCGAGGCAGGGCCGCCACATCCGCTCGACTTGTCGTCGAATGCGATAGCAGCCCGGCCGTCCACGGTGACCGAATGCGTGTTGGAGACGCCGAAGATGAAGGCCGTCGCGTTCGTCCCGGCGCAGTCGACATCCGAGTGCTTTTGAACCCAGGCCGCCAAGGTGCTGGCATCATTCGCAAACACACCGAGTTCGATCTGTCCCGGCGGATACCCACTGGCATAGCAGTCGTCGACCGCGCGGTACAGCCTGACGATCGCCGTCCCCGCGACGCCATGCAGAGGCTGGAACTGAAAGCCAAGCGGGTACGAAATCTTGAATCCGTAGGTCGCGTCGCTGTATCCGTGCCAGGACGTAACCGGGGACGGGGATGAAATCGCCATACATGGCGAGCCCGCCGGACTGGCACCTGGAAGGGGCGAGGGGATTGGAGTGACTCCAGCCGAGGTAGAGGCACTTGGCGAAAGCGCAGGAGAGGTCCTTGCGACCTGGGATGGCGAGGCAGACGGTGTGCCGACCGCCGCGGTAGGCACGGCGCCGCACGCGGCCAACAATCCAGCAAGGCTCGCCACGAGTGCCGCCCGCCGGCTCATCGTCAGGATGGCAACGTCCAATCGTGAGGCATCGTTACGCCGATTGACCTCAGCCGACCAGGATGTGGTGCCTATCGGGCCCTCCTGGGTTGCGTCGCTGAAGGGTCGTAGCCCGTCCCGGTGGCGACGGATCAGGCGGGGCCGATCACCTCGACCTCGTTCCCGTCCGGGTCGTCGACGTAAAAGGTACGCACCTTCGTCAGCACGGGATGCACTCCGTGCCGGACCTCGACGCCAATCTCGATGAACTGAGTCTCCAGCGCGTCGTACTCGTGACGGCTCACCCGAAACGCCAGGTGGTGGAGCGTCCTTTTCTCGCGCTCTCGGTGCGTAGGGAAGTAGCTGTCCGGGTGGGGGTGCGGGATGAGCACGATCATCTCCGGGATGCCGCCCGCCTCCGAGACTTTCAGAAACTTGTTCGGCAGCTGGGGCGGCGAGATGAGCTCGAGCCCGAACTGGTCGCGATAGAACTGCAGGGACGCCTCCATGTCCGCGACCCACAGGACGACCTCGGCAAGGCCTTCGACGCGGCTCATGCAGCCACCCCCGTGACCATCGCGGCGAGGTTCGTCTCGCGCACGCGCGGAGGGACCGAGCATCCAGGCGCGATGAGCAATCCGCGCCCTCCCGTCTCCTCGATCGCCCTGCGCGCCTCGGCCTCGATCTTCGGCGGCGGGCCGTAGACGAGGGTCGCCCGGTGGCTCAACCCGCCCATCACGGCGCGCCCCGCGATCTCGCGGCCCGCGGTTAGCGACGGGTTGCCCTGGTTGTGGATCGACCAGCTCACCGCCTGGGCAGGCAAGTCGCGCGCCAGCCCGAAGTTGAGGTTGGAGCCGCACAGGTGGAGCACGTTGAACCATGCTGTGTTCGGCAATCGATCGAGCACCGCGAGGTCGTAAGGCAGGACCAGATCTCGATAGAGGTCCTCGTTCATCACCTTGCGGCCAGCGTAACCGGAGATCGCGTAGAAGATCCCCGCCGCGCCCGCTTCGACCGATCGATTGCTGAAATCGCGCAGCGCCTCCGCGATCCGCTCCAGCGCCGGGCCGACGAGCTCCGGGTATTTGCGCAGCTCTCGCACGACGCGCGATTGCGACTTGCCGACGAGGTATCCGCCGACCGTGATCGGGCTGAATACCGTCTGGATCACTGGGACGCCGGGACCGAGCTCGCGCGCCACCATCCCGATCGAGGCGACCTGGTCGTCGAGCGCCTTCGGCTCGACCAGCCGCACCGACGTCCACGAATCGAGATCCGGCACCGCGGGCTTGATCAGGATCGGCCCGCGGAGCCGATGTCCCGACGGGTGATAGAGCGAACCGAACGCTTCGGCGAAGCAGCTCGCGCGCGGTTGAAATTTGACGAAGTCCCATCCGTACCGCCGCGCCCGCTCCACCGTGACCGCGGCGAGAGCCTCTGGCGACCACTCCTCGCGGTAGGTGTGGCCCCACGCCCCGACGGGAGGGCGGTCGGCCACGTCCATCTTCAACGCCGCAGCCACCCGGTCTCGGCCCGTCACGAGTTCGAGTTTAAGCTGGGGCTCGTGATCGACATCGCGGGCGAGGCGGCGCGGCTGCGCGCCGCGGCCGAGGCAAAGCCTCTTCGCCTCCCCATCAACCGCCGCGTCGACGAGTCGCACCACGTCGTGACGCCCGACGGCCTGTCGGTCTGGTACACGATCCAGGTCTCGCCGCACAGCCGCATCCAGGAGGCGATCTTCGAGCGCGAGGACCGCATGCCCACCGACGAGGAATGCCGGCGCTGGCTCGACCTGCTGGTCGTAGGCGGGGAGTCAAACGAAGCGCCCGGCCTGCCGGGAGCGATGACCAGGCGGTTCGAGGCTTTCGAGCACAGCCCCGACCGCGAGGCGCCGATCGCGTAGTGGGACTCCCAGCCGGCGTCGCCGAGGAGCTGCGCCGCATCGTCGGGCGCGACGCGGTGATCGACGCGCCAAACGACCTCCGGATCTTCGAGCGCGACGCTTCGATCGAGGGCGCGATGCCGGACGCGGTCGTGCTCGCCTCGTCGACCGAGCACGTGGCGAGCGCGATGAAGGTCGCGGCCAGGCACCGCATCCCGCTCGTCCCGCGCGGCGCAGGCACCGGGCTGTCGGGCGGCGCAGTGACCATCCGCGGCGGCATCGCCATGCAGGTGACGCGGATGCGCCACATCCTCGAGATCGACCCGGTGGCGCAGACCGCGCTGGTCGAGCCGGGCGTCGTCAACCAGGAGCTCTCGCTTGTCGCCGCTCAGCACGGCCTTTTCTACGCGCCCGATCCGTCCAGCCAGAAGGCGTGCACCATCGGCGGGAACGCGGCCGAAAATTCCGGCGGGCCGCACTGCCTCTACTACGGCGTCACCACCAACCACGTGCTCGGCATGGAGGTCGTGCTCGCGGACGGAAGCGTGCACTGGGTCGGCGGCGATGTGCCCGACCGGGTCGGCCTCGACCTGTGCGGCGTGCTTGTCGGCTCGGAAGGCACGCTGTGCGCGATCACGAAGATCAAGGTGAAGCTCCTGCGCATCCCGCCGAGCGTCGCCACGCTTCTGGCCGCGTTCCCGACGATCGAAACGGCGAGCCAGGCTGTGTCGGCGGTGATCAGTCACGGCATCGTGCCGTCGGCGCTCGAGATGATGGACCGCGTGACCGTTGGCGCGGTCGAGGCGCACTACCACGCCGGCTATCCGACCGACGCGGGCGCGGTCCTGCTGGTCGAGGTCGATGGGCTTCCAGAGTCGACGCGCGAGCTCATGGTCACGATCACCGACATCCTCACCGCGAACCACGGCTACGCGCTCCGCGAGGCGCAGACCCCCGCCGAGCGCGACCTGCTGTGGGCTGGGCGCAAGGGCGCGATCGGCGCCCTGGGGCGGATCAAGCCGAACTACTACCTGCACGACGGAGTCGTGCCGCGATCGCGCCTGCCGCAGGTCCTCTCAGCGGTGGGCGAGATCGGCGAGCACTACCAGCTGCCCGTGGCCAACGTCTTCCACGCCGGCGACGGCAACCTGCATCCCAACATCCTCTTCGACCTGCGCGACCGACAGGTCATGCACCAGGTCGAGGCGGCGGGCGAAGAGATGCTGCGCGCCGTGGTGGAGATGGGCGGAACGCTTTCGGGCGAGCACGGCATCGGCCTGGAGAAGAACCAGTTCATGCCTTGGATCTACAGCGAGGACGATCTCGGCGCGATGCACCGCGTGAAGGACGTATTCGACGCGGATGGAATTCTCAACCCGGGCAAGGTCTTCCCCGACCCTTCACGCAAGATGGTTCAGCTCGCGGGCCGAACCGGCCTCGCGGTCGAGGCGAAATGGTGGTGACCAATCCGGTGGTGGAGACGCCGGCCACCGCCGAGGAGCTGGCTCGCCGCCTGCACGAAGCCGCCGAATCGAAGCTCGCCGTGGCGCCTGCCGGCGGTGGAAAGGCCACCGGGATGGGCAACATCCTCGAACGCTGCGACGTGCTCCTGCAGACCACTCGGCTCGACCGCGTGATCGAGCACTCGCAGGCCGACATGGTGGTCAGCGTCGAGGCGGGCATCACGCTCGAGGCTCTGCAGGCGGAGCTCGCCAAAGCTGGTCAGTTCCTGCCTCTCGACCCGTTCAACTCGCCCGGCCACACCATCGGCGGGCTGCTCGCGACGGGTTGGACCGGACCGGTCCGCCTTCGGTACGGCTCGCCGCGCGATTTCCTCATCGGCATCCGCGTCGCACTCCCCGACGGCAAGCTGGCGACCGGCGGCGGCCGCGTGGTCAAGAACGTAAGCGGCTACGACATGATGAAGCTGCACTACGGCGCGCTCGGGTCGCTCGGTGTGATCGTCGCGGCGTCGTTCAAGGTCTTCCCGCGCCCGCTGCAGGATGAGACTCTCTCCGACGAGGGTGGCTGGGCCGCTGCGGAACGAGCGCTCTCGACGCCGCTCGCCCCCACGGCGCTCGAGTTGCTCTCTGACGGCCGAGTCCTCGCGCGCTACTCGGGCAGCCCGGCCGCGGTCAGACGGGTGACGGAGGACCTGGGCTGGAGACGCGAAGACGACGCTGTGTGGGATGAGCACTCGGGCCGCGCGGCCGAGCGCTGGGCGCGAATCGCGCTGCCGCGGTCGGAGCTGCGGCGGATCGTCGAGGCGCTTCCGGACGCCGCGGAGTGGTGGGCCTCGCCCGGCGTCGGCGTCGCGCACTGGGCGGTCACCACCGACGCGAAATCCGTCCAGGACGTGCGCGCCAAGGTCGAGGCCGCCGGCGGAGCGCTCGTGATGCTCGCTGCACCTGACGCATTCATGCGCGATGTCGGTGCGTGGGGGACAGCGCCGCCGACGCTCGAGATCATGCGGCGGCTCAAGAACGCATTCGACCCGAATCACGTGCTCAACCCCGGGCGGTTCGTCGTGTGACGGCTCCCTTCTCGCGCCTGTCCGACGACGACCTCGCCACTTGCGTCCACTGCGGCTTGTGCCTCGACGCGTGCCCCACGTTTCGTGTCACGGGACTCGAGACCGAGTCGCCCCGAGGGCGCATCTATCTCATGACGCAGTGGAAACGCTCGACGCTCCCGTTCAACGAGGAGCAGGTAAAGCACATCGACCTGTGCCTGGGCTGTCGCACGTGCGAGGGCGTGTGCCCATCCGGCGTCCCGTACGGCCGCATCATCGAGGCTGGGCGGGCGGACTTGGAAGACATGCGCCGCCCGTCGTTCAAGCGCGCGGTGAGCAAGACCGCGCTGCGCCAGCTGGTCGGACATCCGGGACGATTGAAGGCGGCCGGCGCCGCGACCCGGCTGGCCCAGAAGGTGGGCCTCACCTCGGTCGCCCGCTCCGGTCGAATGCTCCCTCGGCTACGCCCACGCTTCCGGCCACCCGCGAACAACGTCGCGCCGGCCATCGGGCGGCGCAAGCATCGCGTTGCGTTTCTGGTGGGATGCGTGATGCCCATCCTCTACCCGCAGTCGCACGACGCTGCAGTCAAGCTCCTGCAGCTCGCCGGCTGTGAGGTCTGGTTCCCACCGGGCGAGCGATGCTGTGGCGCGCTGTTCGCGCACAACGGCGATCTCGAGGGCGCGGAGCGGCTGCGCGAGGCCAACATGCGGACGTACGACGCCGGCGCCTTCGATGCGTTGATCGTCGACTCGGCCGGCTGCGGCGCTCATCTCAAGGATTTCTATCCAGGGCTGAAGGGCCGCGTCAAGGACCTGTCTGAATGGCTCGTCGAGGTCGGTCTGCCGGAGCCGGAGCGGACCGTGAAGATGCGCGTCACCTACCAGGACGCATGCCACCTGGCGCACGCGCAGCGCATCAAGAAGCAGCCGCGCCAGCTCATCCAGTCGTTGCAAGGCGTTGAGCTGGCCGAGATGCGCCATCCGGACATCTGCTGCGGGGCTGCTGGTCTATACAGCACGCTCGAGCCGCAGATGTCGAATCGCATCCTGCAGGAGAAGCTCGACGACCTGCTCGCCACGCGGGCCGACGTCGTCGCGGTGGCCAACCCCGGCTGCCAGATGCAGCTCGAAGCGGGATTGCGCAAGAGAGGCTCGGCCATGAAGGTCGAGCACGTGTCAGAGCTGCTGGCCCGCGCTTACTAGATCTTCAGCTTCGGCAGCACGGCGGTCTTCGTCACGTCGACCTCGACGCGCGCGACCGCGAGCGTGACGTTGTCAGGAGCGCCCAGCTCGCGGCAGCGCTCGATGACACGTTCGGCGCCGCGGTCGAGGTTGCCATCACGGAGCAGCAGGCGGCCCATCTCCTCCACGCTCACCCCAGCGGTCTCTACACCGTCGCTGCAGAGCACGATCGCGTCGCCTTCTTCGAGCTTGATCTTGTCGGTAAAAGCCTGGATCTGCTCCCACACGCCGACCGCGCGCGTCAAGCGGTGCTTGAGCGGATGGGTGGCGGCTTCCTCCGGTTTGATCAGGCCGAGACGAACCTGCTCGGCGGGCCACGAATGGTCCTGCGAGACGAGCTTCGCGAGCCCGTTGCGGAACAGGTAGGCGGGACTGTCCCCGACGTTGAGGAGCGCGGCCTCGCCGGAGCGAATCGCCGCCACTGTCAGCGTGCTTCCCATCCCCGCCCACTCAGGGTTGTCGCGCGCCGCGGCGAAGACTGCCGAGTTGGCTTCCTTGCACGCTCGCTTGAGGCGCTCGACATCAGGCCCTTCCTGGCCGTCCTCCGCGAGCACCTTGGTCATCGTCTTGACCGCGATCGAGCTCGCGTGCTGACCCGCCGCGTGGCCGCCCATCCCGTCGCACACCACGATGAGGGTGTCGAGCCCGGCCTTGTTTCGCCAGACGGAGACCGAGTCCTCGTTCTCCTCTCTCTCGAGACCCGGGTCTGTGGCCCACGCGATACGTAGACGCATGCGTTACCTAACGAGCCAGACCGACACTAGGCTCCGAGTACTGCGAAGTGGACTGAGTTCTGGCCGACGGTCACGCGGTCGCCGTGGTTCAGCTGCTTCTCCTGGATGGATTCGCCATTGACGAAGGTCCCGTTCGTGCTGCCCAGGTCGACCAGCCAGAACTGATCGCCGCGACGCTCGAGCCGCGCGTGGTGTCCGCTCGTCGCGGGGTCGCGGAGGATCACGTCGTTGTCCGGCGAGCGGCCCAGACGCATCGCGTGGTCGCCGGCGCGGTGCTTGCGGCCGGCGTCCGGTCCAGTCTCGATCGTCAGCTCGGCCTGGACGCCGGCAGCTGCGGCGGCCGCGTCGGGCGGCGCAGGCCGCGCGGGCATCGCCATGGTCTCGGGCACAGAAGGAGGCGCCGACGGCGGCGGCTGCCATGCGGGCATCAGGGTCGTCGGCTCGCGCTCCGCTCCGCCGGTGTCGATCGGCTGTCCCGCCACCATCGTCTCCGCCACGTCCGATACGACGGCGGCTCGCGGTGGCTGCCATGGCGGTGGAGGCGGCGCGGCAACGGCGGGTTCAACCGGCGGCGCACTCGCTTCGGCAGCCCCCGCGGCCAGCTCCGAATCAGTCGAGGGAGCCGTGGCCTCAGCGGGAGGTGCGGCGGCCGCCCAGGCCGGCGCGGGTGCGTTCCACGGTGGCGACACTACCCCGGCGGATGGAGGCGGAGGCCCAGGAGCGGGCGCGGGCGGGGGGCTCCAGGACGGGGCCGGGGGCGCGGCGGGCTCTTCGGTCCGGGGAGCCTCCCATGCGGGCGCAGCCGACGGCTCACCCCACGACGGCCCCGGGGGCGCGGAGGCGGGCGGCGCGGCCGCGGCGTCCCACGCCGGGGCGACAGTCGGAGGTGGAGCGGGCGCAGCCGCGGGGGGTGCGCCCCACGAGGCGGCGACCGCAGGCGCGCCCCAATCGCCGGTGCCCGGTGCCGGTGCGGCCGCGGCCGGGGGCGCCGGAGCAGGCGGCGCGGCGGGAGGCGCATCCCAGCCGGGCGCGGCCGGCGGGTTCCACGAGGGCGCCGAGGGAACGGCCTGGGCAGCGGCCCCAGCCGCAGGCGGTGCACCCCAGGACGGAGCCGGCGCTGGTGGCGCGCCCCACGATGGTCCTCCAGTCTCCCCGGACGGGGAGGGCGCGGGCGGCGCCGCCGACCCGCCCCACGAGGGCGCTGGAGCCGCGGCGGGGAGTTGGACGGTGCCTGTGGCGAGGCGACCGCCGGTGAGGCCGGCGATCCCCATCCGCCCGCGGCCTGCCTTGCCGGGGGGGAACCTCCCCATGCGGCGTTGGGCGGGGTCACGATCGTCGGCGCCACGTTGGCCGGCCTCGCCGGCGTGGGCGGCGCCCATGTCGCTGCGACCCCGGCGGTCTGGTTGGTCGGGGCAGCAGGGCGCACAGGAGGTGCGGACTTCTTCTTGCGACGGCGCGTCCGGAGGAAGACGTAGGCGGCGAGCAGGGCCGCCACCGCCATGATTCCGTCCAGTATTTCAGTCGAGGGCATGCGGTGGGGAGCCTCCCTTCTCGCCTACTGCGGCAGTGGATCCGTGACTTTAAGCGACAAATGCGTAGTGCAGAAGTATGCCACCGAGGTCAGCCGCCGCCACGCGCCATGGCGCCGTTTTCGATCACAAGGCGCCCCGATGCGATCCCTGGGACCGTGATGTCGGCTTCCAGCGAATGGGCGCCTGCGCTGATGGCCTCGCCGGTCACCACGTGGAGCGTCATCCGCCGGCCCAGAGGCATGTCGAGGCGCTTGGGAAGTGGCGCGAGACCCGCGTTCGTTTCGATCTGCAACCTGTGTCCGGTGACCAGCACTCCGTCGAGCCGCAAACCTGTCACGCCGACGAGCACGGCCGGCCGCGTTCGGTTTTCCAGCGCGAAGCTCAAGCCCTGGTTCTCAGGCCGCAGGCTGTTCAGGTCGGCCAGCCGCTCCGCGAGGTAACGCGGAATCTCGGGCCGCGGCCGATCCGCCGCCCGCGCCGACGAGACGGTGAAGCTCAGCTCCGCGTGATCCACCTCACGCCCAGACATGGTCAGAGTCGCCTCGAGCCGGTACTCGCCCTCGGCGGCAAGCGGGAGGCTGAGCGTCGTCGCGCTCACCGCGGGCTCGAATGCCGTCGGGACCTCGACTTCGACGGAACCGGAGTACGACTTCTTCTGCACGACGTCGCGCACGCGGTCGAGTCCGCGAGCGCCTGCTGCTCTTTCCCTCGCGACCGACCAGCGAATGACGCCCCGGCCCATCACGCTTGGATCGTCGTTGACGACGACGAGCCGCGTCGCGAATGGAACGCGCGGACGCTGCAGCACGCCAAAGGGGCGATCTGCCTCGAACGCAAGGGGTTCGATGATCACGCGGGTCGCCTTGAACGCGACCTGCAGGGCTTCGAGTGCGAGCTTCGGTCTCCGCGCGCCGTCGAGCATTCCGAACCCGATGCCCCAAATCGGGTCGACCAGGTGATAGGCGAACGCACCCCAGCAAGACTCGAACTTCCGCGTGCGCAGATGCTCGGCCGCGTATCGGATCAGTCCAGCCTGGTACTCCTGCGACTCCTCCACGTAATCGTCGAGGCTCTGGAAAGCGGACGGCAGCCCCACGCCGCGCTCGGCCCAGTTGATGGGCTGGAAACCGGCGTGACGCCAGGCGGGCTCGTCGTCGGCGACGGGCCATCGCTTGCCGATCCTCTCCCACGCCGGCGAATCGGCGTCGGGTAGGGACTGGGCGCCGAACGCGGTGACCATCAATGGCTCGACGTGGCCGATGTCGCGCCATGAGCCATCCGACCAGCCGAGCATCAGGTGGAGGTCGATGTCGCCCGAGGCTGCGATCGAGGGCCGGCTCGAATCAAGTCGGTCGAAGGCTGACTTCAGGTCCTGGTCGACAGAATGGTTCTGCCGCACGGCATGCACTTCGCCGAGGTCGAAATTCGTGGCGAGCCATGGCGGTTCTTCGTGCCCGACCCACAGCGCGACTGAGGGATGGTTGTGCAGCATCGCGACCATCTCAGCCTGCTGCTCGCGCGCCGCGGTCTCGAAGAATCGCGCTTCATCGCTGCGCCCGTGATAGACGTAGGTGCCGATGAGCGGAAGGTCCTGAAAGACAAGCATGCCCGCCTCGTCCGCCTGTCGGTAGAAGTCGGGGGGCAGCACGTTGGCCACGACGCGCAGGGCATCGAGGTTCGCCTGCCTGGCGACCGCAATGTCGGCGGCAAACGTCTCTGGAGTCAGCTCATCGAGCCTGTAAGACGGCACGTAGCAGGCTCCGCGCAGGAACATCGGGCGGCCATTCACAGAAAAGTTCCAGCGCCGCGCCGCGATGTCCCATGACAGCTCGCGAAAGGCGAAGACGTCGTCGACACGCGACGACTCGGCACCGTCGGCGGTGCGAGTGACCACCTCCGCGCGATAGAGCGCCTGCTCGCCGAACCTCCAGGGTTCCCAGCGCTTGACGCCGGGAAACGCGAGCCGAATCGTCACCGTTTCCTCCGTGCCACCCGCAAGGCGCACTTCGCGGCGAAGGCGAACCGGCTCGCGGCCGGGCGATGGAACGACGAGCTCGACCTCGCCGTCCATCTGGCGGCCGTCGAGGTTGCGCAGCCTCGCCTCCACCTCCAGCCGCCCGTCGCCCGCCTCGAAGGTCGGCTTCAGGCGCAGCCAGTCGACAGCGATCGGTCCGACGTATTCGAGCTGCACCGGCTGCCACAGCCCGAGCGGCACCTCGACGGCGTAAGGCTCGGGGAGGCTCGAGTACGCGGACGCGGGGTATGGCTTGAGGTCGCCGTCGTTGAAGAGGCCCATGATGTGGCGCTTCTTCTCGGGCTGAGTCTCGACCGCCGATTCGCAGCAGATCACGAGAAGGTTCTCGGGCTTGAGATAAGGCGTGAGGTCGAAGCCAAACGGCGCGAAATATCCGTAATGCGAGCCGAGCAGGCGGCCGTTCAACCACACGTTGGTGGCCAGGAACGCGCCGCCGACGCGCAGCACGATGCGGCCGGCGTGGTCAGGCCTCGGGAACGCCGTGCGGTACCAGACGGACTGGCGACCCTCATGCGCGGCCAGCTGCCGCGGGACCTCGATCGGTTTCCATCCAGTGCCACGCCCGATGGTCAGGCGCTCCGCCTCGCCTTCGCCGAGCGGCATCCATACCGCCTCCCAGCCGGTGAGCTCGCGCCGGCCGGCGGCGCGCTGCGGCAGAGGCATGAACAGCGAATCGCTCATGAATGATTTACTCAGGATTGCGCCCTGCGCGCGCCCGGCGCAAACGCGCCGTCCGCAGTCGCGCAGACCAGCACGGGCCCGCCCATCGATGCGACGAACTGCGCTGTCTTGCCGCGGTCGACCAGGGCGAGGATGCTGCCCCCGAAACCCGCGCCCATGATGCGCGCGCCGTAGCAACCGTCGATCGAGCTCGCGCGCTCCACCAGCATGTCGACGTTGGGAGTCGAGACCTCGAAGTCGTCGCGCAGGCTCGCGTGCGATTCCCTCAACAGCCGTCCCATGCGGACGAAATCGCGCTCGTGCAGGGCGGCGACGAAGGCACGCACGCGCGCGATCTCCGAGCTGACGTGGCGCATCCGCTTCGGATCCCCGGCCTCGGCTTCGCGCCGTCGCTGGTTGTACGGAGTCGCGGCGAGCGAGCGGTGCTCACCCGAATCGATAACCGCGATCGCCACCTCGTCGGGAAAAGGGACCAACTGGTACTCCAGGGTCGCGCAGTCGAGCAGCAGCGCGTCACCCCTGCGCCCAAGCGCCGAGGCGAACTGGTCCATGACCCCGACCAGCACCCCGGTGGCCTTCTGTTCGGCGCGCTGGCACGCGAGCGCGGCTTCGCTCCCGTCCATGTCAGGTTTCAGTCCGGCCGCAAGCGCGACCAGGAGAGCCGCGGAAGAGCTGATGCCCGCGTTGGGCGGAACCCGGGATGCGACATCCACAGCCTGCGGCGCGACACCGAGCTCTTCGCCGATCGCCTGCACGTACTTCAGACCGCCCGAAACGTCGCTGGAGATCGACCATTCGGCGGCGGGACCGCCCGATACCTCGGTGAAGCGATCCACCGCCGCGGGAAGGACGATGCCCCCGAGATAGTCGACGTGCTCGCCGATGAGGTTCACCCGGCCGGGCGCGCGCCCGTGCCATGACGGCTTAGAGGTCACGAAGCTCCGCTGCGCTGTCCTCGGCGCGCACATCGAGGATGAACGCCCCGGCGCCGAGCTCCGAGCCGGCCAGGTACTTCAGCTTGTCGTTGGTGCGGTTGGGCGGGTAGAACTCGACGTGAAGATGATGCTGACGGCCGCCGCGTCCGGGTGGCCTCTGGTGCATAGCCATCACATAAGGAAGGGGCTTCTGGAACAGACGGTCGTACTTCTGGAGCAGCCCCTTCAGGATCGTCGCGAACGATAGGTCGTCTTCTCCGTCCAGGTCGGCCAGCCCACCGCGATGCCTGGTCGGCGCGAGGTGGACCTCGTAAGGCCAGCGCGCGAAGGGCGGCACGAAGGCGATCCATCGTTCGTCACGCAGCACCGTCCGCACGCCGTCCCTATCGCCATCGATGACGTCGCAGTAGAGGCAATGTCCGGTCTTCCTCATATGACGCGATTCGGCTGCGAGCTCGCGCTGCAGGACCGGAGGGACGAAGGGATACGCGTAGATCTGCCCGTGCGGGTGGCTCAGCGTGACGCCGATCTCCTCGCCGCGGTTCTCGAAGACGAAGACGTACTTCACGTTGGGGAGCCTGCTCAGCTCATTGGTCCGGTCACGCCACACTTCGATCAGGTCTCGGATATGGTCGACACTCTGCTCGCCGAGCGATGAGTCGTGGTCGGGCGTGTAGCACACGACCTCGCAGCGCCCCTGCTCACCCGTATACGAGGGAAACTTGTTCTCGAACACAACGATGTAGTAGTCAGGTTCGGGAATCTCTGTTTCCGGCTGGCCCGGACGAGTTGGGCACAGCGGGCAATGCTCGGCGGTCGGGTGATAGGTGCGGTCCTGCCGCCACGGCGCGACCGTGACCCACTCCTCGAGAAGCGGGTGCCAGCGCAGCTCGCTCACGATTTTTCGAAATAGATGAGGTAGCGCCCGTCGGGCTTCTGGACGGTTCTCTTCCCCACTCGCTGGGGAAGGTGGGCTCGTCGCGGAGCGACCGGGCCGGATGGGCGCGTCCGCATTTGCTCAGCCTTCGATTGCACGTCTCACCGCCTCGGCCGGCGTATCCACGACCTCGAGTCCGTCGACGTCCCAGGTGTCGAGCGCGAACACCGCGCGGCCGAGCCTTTTCGCATGCGCGATCTCGCTGAGCGTCCCCCATCCGCGCCCGATCGCGATCACGCACTCGGCCGCTGTGACGATGAGAAGGTTGCGGCCCTGTCCCAGTCCCGTCGGCAGGGAGACGGTCAGGTGCGGGTTGGCGCCTTTGCGATCGGCCTCGGACAGAAGGCCGACCACCGTGCCACCCTCGCCCGCTGCGCCTTCGCTGGCCGCGGCAGACACGCCGCCGTATCCGCCGTTGATCACGACCGCGCCGGACCGCGCGAGGAGCCTTCCCACCTCACGCGCCGCGTCGAGCTGCGATGGCGTCGCTTCGGTCGCGCCGCACACGGCGACATATCTAAGGGGCATCCGCGGAGAAGTTTATTCGGTACACTTTCGAGCGAAGTTCAACGCCCGTGGGGCAAGGAGGTGAGGCGAAGCTTGGATAAACCGAGTCGTGGTGCCAGCCGCCTCGTTTGCCAGCCGGGAGCTCGGGAGGAAGGCAGCTTCTAGCCTCTAGGGCTTCCAATCCGAATCCGGCTCCTGGAGTCGGAGGCGGTAGCACTGCGAACGTAGACCTGTAAGGGCCGAGTCCTCTCGGCCCTTACTTTTTTCTCTCAGTACGATTGGCAGTCGTGAGTGAAATGCCAGAGGGATGGCTGAAGGCAGAGGGCTGGATCAATGCCATGGGCATCACCATCACGCAGGCGACGAAAGATGAAGTTCGCGCCGAGTTCACGACGGGGACCCAGCATCTCCAGGGTTACGGGATCGTGCACGGCGGCGTCCACAGCGGGCTGATCGAGTCGCTGGCTTCGATCGGCGCGTTCCTTTTCGCTCGCGAACGCGGCCAGCACGTGGTGGGTCTCGAGAACAACACAAGCTTCATTCGCGCCGTCCGCGCGGGACAGAGGCTCCGGGCGGTCGCCACTCCGGTCACCCGCGGCAGGCAGACCCAGGTTTGGGCGGCCAACATCGTGGACGAGGAGGATCGCCTCGTGGCCACCGGACGGGTCCGACTGCTCTGCCTGGCCTCAGAGCAATCCCTGGCCGGCGAACAGATCACGGGAGCTCTGCACTCCGGAGGCTAGCGCCCGGTCGCGTAGCTGAAGATGATCTCGTCGATCAGGCGCTCGACCGGTGCGAGGTCGTCCGTGAAGACCTGGTCGTGGTAGGGCGAGACGCGCAGGCGACCGCCGTCGACCACGCTCTGCGCGACATCCTTCGCCAGGGGCTCTTTCACCAGGCCGAGATTGTGCTCGACATCCGCGATCGTCGTCCGTTCCATGGTCCCGTACACGAGCGTGTTGCTGAAGGCTGGAACGTCGACGAGAAACACGCTGGGGTAGACCGCGGCCATGGTGCTGGCGATCGCGTCGACGAGCCGGTAGTCGGTCGCGGTCCGGCCCGCGTTGACGACGGCGACGCCTCCGGGCCTCAAGTGATCTCGCACCTGGCTGAAGAACTCGCGCGTCGTGAGGTGAAACGGGATGTACGGCTGTCGGTACGCGTCCATCACGATCACGTCGTACTTTCCCGCCTGCGTATCCAGCCAGTAACGTGCGTCTGCAGTCACCGGGTGGACGTTTGGCTCGTCGAGGTGAAAGTAGCGACGCGCGACGTTGAGGATCTCCGGGTCGATCTCCACCCCGGTGATCTGCACATCGGTGCCGTAGGCCGCGGTGTACTGCCGCGCCGCCGTCCCCCCGGCTAGGCCGAGGATCGCGACGTCCTTCGGCAGCACCTCGCTGTCCTGGGCGGGACGGAAAGAGTTGGCGACCAGCATGTAGTCCCACGGTCCTCCGGTCAGCAGCGAGCTGGGGTCGTAGATCGAGTGGATCGCCTGGCCCTCGTTGAGGATCAGCTCTGTCTTCGTCCCGTCCTGCACGACCTGGATGTAGTGGTAGGCCGATTCCTTCTCGTACACGAGCTGACCGACCTGTGGCGGCTTGATGCCCGCGGGCAGGAAGATCCACGCGAGGATGACGGCAGCTGCGAAGGACGCGTACAGGCGGCGGCGGGGCCACAGCCCCACGATCGAGACCCCGACGAGCACCAGGCCGAAAGCCTCGAGCGTCGGCCGCGTGCCGTAGCTGGGGATGAACCAGAACACGGGAAGAAAGGTGCCGAGGATGCTGCCCGCCGTCGAGAGCGCGTACACGCGGCCGGCGGTGTTGCCCCCAGTCTCGACGTCCCTGAGCAGGAGCCGGATCGCGAAAGGGCTGACACAGCCGAGCAGGATCACCGGCGCCGCGAACAGCAGCACCACCGCGAGCAGCGTCCCCAGGACGAGCCCGACGCTCACCTCCTTGAAACCCTGCTGCGAGATGAGAAGGATCGGGTAGCTGACCAGGGGGATGACGCCGATCCACAGGCCCGCCCAGGCGGTGATCTGGTACAGGACCTCGTCGTGCGGATGCCGGTCGGCGAGCCTGCCGCCGATCACGTATCCCGCCGAGAGGTAGATCAGGATCAGGCCGATCAGGACACCCCAGACGTAGAGGCTCGTCCCGACAGCTGCACCCGCACCTCCGCGTACATGTCTCCGGCCGGGCCGCCCTTCGGATCGGGCAGGCCGAGGCCCTTCAGCCGGATCTTCGTGCCGTTCTGCGTCTCGGGCGGGATGTTGAACTTCACCTGTCCGCCCTTCAGCGTCGGGCCTGAGACCTCGCCGCCACGCAGGACGACATGCAGCGGGACCGGGACCGCCACGCGCACGTCTTTGCCCTCGCGCGTGAATACGGGATCGGGGGCAACCTGGACGGTGGCGCGGAGACCCGGCACACGCAGGACCGTTCCCTCCTTGACTCCGGCCGGCACCCTGACCTCGACCCGCCGTCCGCCTGGCAGCTCGACGGTTCGGCTCGCGCCGCGATACACCTCTCCCAGGCTCACCGTGATGGGCGCTTCGACGTCGATCGGCTGCGGTCGCGGTCGGCCGCGCGCGTTGCCGAAGATCGAGCCGAAGATGTCGCCGATGCCGCCTCCCTCGCCGAAGAGGTCTTCCATGTCCTCGGGCGTGACCGTGCGGTACTCGACCCGCGGACCCGAATCCGTGCGAAAACCTCCGCCGCCACGTCCGGATCCAGGCTGCGCGCCGGCCGCCTCCGCAGCGGCCCAGTTAGGCCCGAACTCGTCGTAACTCTTTCGTTTCTTGGCGTCGGAGAGGACGCCATGCGCCTCCGAGATCTCCTTGAAGCGCGCCTCCGCCTGCTTGTCGCCGGAGTTGAGGTCAGGGTGAAACTTGCGCGCGAGCTTGCGGAAGGCAGCGGAAATCTCCTTCTGCGTTGCCGTCCGCGGCACGCCGAGCGCTTGGTAGTAATCCTTTGTCTTGGGCACGTTTCTTTGTTACCCGGTTCAGCAAGACTCTAAAGCTCGATCACTTTCGGCATGATTCCGTGCTCGTCGATCTCCAGCACGCCGACCGACGGGGGTTCCCAGCGCCGCAGGTGGCGCGCCACCTGAAGCCAGCACCACTCGAACCAGCCTGGCTTCTGGTGGAGGCGTCGGGTCGCCGTCACCGGGTTCCACTGGTGGACCGCGCCCGGATTGAAAAGCAGGACGCCGTCGACGCGGCGCATGTGCGAGCGGTGGGTGTGCCCGTAGACGATCACGTCGGCGTCGGGAAACCGCCTGCGAAGGCTCCGCGGCAGGCCGCTGTGCGGGCGGAAAAAGCCGAGGCTCAGCGTCCAAAGCAGGGTGTGCGGCTCCTCGATCCAGCGCGAGCGGTTGCCGTGCACCATCACGATCCGCTTGCCGTCCACCGTGAGCTCTCGGGTCAGGGGCAACGACCCCAGAGCGCCGTCGTGGTCGCCGCGGACCGCCTCGACCGGAGCGATCCTGGCCAGCTCGTCCAGGGTCGACTCTTCGTTCACGTCCCCCGCGTGAAGGATCAGCTGCACGCCCCGGAACGCTGTCGCGACCCGATCCGGCAGGCGTTCGATGAACTCCGGGCAGTGCGTATCCGCCACCACGCCAACCCGGCTCGTCACGCCAGCGCCTAGCTTATCTGGCGCCGCCGATCATCATTTTTGATTGCCGACTTGACAAATTGGCAAGTCTTGATTTCTAATTTATGCCATGAATGACCCACGACGCGAAATCTTGAGCCAGGTGGCGGCAGGCACGATCACCGCCGAGGAAGGGGCCGCCCGCCTGGAAGCCCTGGGCGCCGGCCCTTCTCCGGCCCCCGCCACCCCCGCGCAGGCGGGCGTGAAGCAGGTGAAGATCGTCTCCCGCCTCGGCAACACCGACGTGATCGGCGATCCCAGCGTCAGCGTCGCCGTCGCGGACGGCCCGCACAACGTCCGCCAGGACGGCGACACGATGCTGATCGAGCAGTCGGCCTTCACCGACGGGGGCTTCGAGTTCACCCGGCGCATGGGCCGGACGGTGATCGACGCCCTCGACCGAAATCTGACGGTCCGCGTGAATCCGGCGTTGCCCCTCGCCGTCAAGGTCCAGGCCGGAAGCGTCCGGATCGAAGGCATCGCCAGCGCGCTCACCGCAGAGGTCCAGGCCGGGAACTGCGTGGTCACCGACTTCCACGCGCCGATCACCCTGTCCGTCGTCGCGGGCAACGTGGAGGCGTCTGGACAGCTCGACTCAGGAACGAGCTCGATCAAGTGCCGGATGGGAGAGGTGAACGTAAGCCTGGACCGCCGGTCGAGCGTCCGCATCAGGACGCGCAACACGATGGGAGAGGTCGCGCTCGACGGCGACGGCATCACCTTCACGGGTAACGAGGCCAGGGTCGGATCTGGGGCGGGCTCACTCGACATCGACTGCACGATGGGCAGCGTCCGCGTGGCGGTGAAATAGCGTGCCCCGCAATCCCACTCGCCGCCCGCCGAACAACTGCCCCGTCTGCAACTCGCGGCTTGCAGTCACGAGGCTGACATGCCCCTCATGTGACACCGAGCTCTCGGGCGCGTTCACCTCGTGCGAGTTCTGCGTCCTCACCGACGAAGACCGCGAGGTGCTGCGGGTTTTCCTGGCCTCGCGCGGAAACATGAAGGAGCTCGAGCGCCACCTGAACGTCAGCTATCCGACCGCTCGCGCGCGCTTTGATGGGCTGCTCACCAAGCTCGGCATCGAGCGCGGCCCGGCCACCCCGCCGGCGACTCGGGTCGAGCTGATGGAGCAGGTGGCGCGGGGTGAGATCGACATCGACGAGGCGCTGAAGCGCCTCGACAACGGCTAGGGAGGTTTGGAGATGCTGCCCATGGACCCCGACCTGAAGACTTCGTCCGCCACCTGGCGGAGCAGCGCGCCCGGATGGAGGGAGCGCGCGCCATCGTCCACTTCGCACACTCGCGGACCGGGATGATGACGCGCTTCCTGCGCCGGCTTGCCGACCGCATTGCCCCGACCGGCGCCGCGCGCCGGACGTCCCGTTAGGAGGCAGGTCGAAATGGAAGAGATGATCCCCGCCCCGGCCGCCGCCGTCACTCCGCGGCCGCGTCCCTGGACCGTGTTTTCATCCGGCTCGTTCCGGAAGCTGTGGGTCGCGACCACACTGTCGCTGTTCGGCGACTTCTTCAGCTACGTCGCGCTGGCCTGGCTCGTCCTCCAGCTGACCGGCTCCAGCCTCGCGCTTGGCGCCGTACTGGTCGTTCAAGCGATTCCGAGAGCATTTCTCATGCTGGTGGGAGGCGCGCTTGCGGACCGCTTCTCGCCGCGTCTCATGTTGATCGGCTCCATGGGCATCCGCGCGATCTTCGTCGCTCCGTTTGCGGTTCTCGTGCTCACGGGTCGCGCCCAGATGTGGGAGGTCTACGCCATCTCGGCGGTCCTGGGCATCGTGGGCGCGTTCTTCATGCCGGCCGGGACATCGATCCTCCCGGCGGTGGTTGCCGACCACGAGCTCGAACCGGCCAACGCCGTCATGAACGTGACGGGCCAAGCTTCGGTCATCGTCGGCCCGGTCCTCGGCGGCCTGGTCATCGCCGCTTACGGGACCGGTTGGGCCTTCGCGTCCGACGCGGCATTCTTTGCCGTCGGGTTCCTGTTCGTGCTCTGGCTGCCCGCGGCGAGAAGTGTTCCGAGCAGGGTCAAGCATCCCGACGGCGGGCTGGGTGGTCAGATCACCGCCGGCTTTCGCTACGCATGGTCCGACATCGGGATTCGCGTCCTGCTGATCGTGATCGCGGTGGTCGATTTCGCAGCCAACGGCGCGCTTGGCGTCGGTCTTCCGACGCTTGCCCACAGCCGGTTCGGCGCAGGTGCGGCGGGCCTTGGAATCCTTTTCGGCGCGTGGGGTGTCGGAGCAACCGCCGGCGCTCTGGCGGCAGGCTTCGTGCCGCCGCCGAAGCAGATCGGATGGTTGATCGTCCTGCTCTGCGTGTGGCTCGGCCTCGGGATCGGAGGTGTCGGCGTGATCCCTTCTGTCGTGCCTGCCGCGCTGGTCATGGGGCTCACCGGCATCGCCACCGGGGTCGTCAACACCTACGGCATCAGCTGGCTCCAGCGCCGCACCGATCCCGCCATGCAGGGCCGGGTGATGTCCCTGGTGATGCTCGCATCGGTCGGCTTGACGCCGGTCGCCTACGTGGTGTCGGGATTTCTTGCCCAGGTCAACCCGACGCTGCTGTTTGTGATCGGGGGCGGGATGATCCTGCTCAGCGGGCTCGGAGCGGCCGCCAGCCGGTCGGTGCGCTCGCTCCGCTAGCCGGCTATTTGATTCCGGCCGCCGCCAGGCCTGCCGCGTGCGCCGCCGATGCATCCTGGCCCGCGTCGAGCGCCACGAGCGCGCCGGCCGCGAACAGGTGGGCTCGGTGCTGGTCGAGGTTCAGGTCGATGTTGGCGAGGGCGAACCAGGCGCAGTAGCTCTGGCGCGACTGGGAGACGCTCTCGGGTGGGCGGCTCATCGCCGCGGTCGCCCACTGCACCGCCGTCGCGACGTCCTTGCCGGTGGAAAGGGCTTTGAAAGCGCCCTGCGCGGCCGCGTGGCATGCACTTGCTGGAGCTCCTCCCCTCTTCGCCCATGCAAACCACTCCGCGTAAGACCGATCCTCCGCGGTCGGACCTTCGACCTTGCCATGCGGGCCCGACTTGCGCGGCTGGTCGATGACCTGCCACGCCGGCCTGGTCGGCGGCTGCGACTGGCCGGCCGCGGGCGCGGGAGCGGCAGGTGGAATCTGCGCCACGGGCAGGTGGCCGCCCGCGCCCGGCGGTGTGGGGGCCGAGGGCGGTGGCTCGGGTGTGGGTTGAGCGACCGATTGCGCCGTCGCGTGCGGGATGGCCTCCTTGGGCGAAAACCACGTCGGCGTGCCCGGTTCGGCCGCGAGTGGAACCCTTGGCGCCCAGGCCGGGACGATGGTGGGCGGAGGGCCGGTCGGCCTGGGCGCCGATGGCGCGCCGGCGACTGACTCGCCGGCCGGGGTGGGCGCCCAGGTGGGGCGGGCCGGGGGCCCAGGCTGCGACGGCGAGACAGGGGCCTGCGCGGCTGGCACCGGGGGCGCCGCCGGCGGGGGAGGCGCGGGCGGCATGGAAGGCTTGGGCGCGGGCCGAGCAATCGGCGCCTGCACCGCCCGAACAGGTGCGGGTGGCGGCACGGGAGCGGGGACCGGCGGGGTCGGCTTCGCTCCGGGCGTGATCGTCGGCGGCACCGGAGCAGCGGCCGCCGCGGGCGCATCGAACGAGTCCGGCCAGCTTGGGATCGCCTGCGCCGGCGTCGCGGGCTCCTCGAGCTCGGAGGGCGGCGGCCACGCGGGCATGCCCCTTTCTGTCGGGGGTTCCGGCGGCCAGATGTCGGTCTCCTCGGGTGGTGCGGGCGCTGTCTCCGAAGCCGGCGGCCAGGTCGACTTGGCAGCGTTGGCCGCGACAGCCTTTGGCGGGTCGGTCAGCTGCGCAACAACGGGCGCCTCCTCTTCGACGGGGGGCGTCGTCGACTCGGCCGGGCGCTCCGCCTCTTCGACCGCCGGCTCCGCTTCCGCCACCACCGGCTCGGCAGTCACCTCGGCCTCGGGTACGTCCGGCTCCTTCGACTCGACAATCGACCCGGGCTCGTCGAGCGACTCCCCTGGTGAGGTCGGCACCGTCTGCGCCCATCCAGGCGTCGACTTCTTGGCCTCTCCGTTGGCGGATGACTCGGTCTTCGACCAGTCAGGGTCGCCCTTCTCCATCGGCAGAGCGGGCAGCGCCTCTTCGGCGTCTGGCGGATCGGTCTCAGCGGCGCCCTCGGCCGGCGCTACCGGAAGAGTCGACGCCCAGACAGGCGTCGTCTCCCGCGTCGGGACGGCCGTAACCGGCTCCTCGGTGGTGGCTTCGGGCGGCGTCGAATCGCCGGGCTCGGCGGGCTCGGTATCCAAATCTTGGTCAGTCTAGCTTTGTGATGCCGGGTTGTAGCCGAGTTCGGCGTAGACGTTCTTGAGCGCGTCTTCGGGCAGGGGATCGGGCTGGCCCTCGGCCCAGTCAGCCGCTTCCGAGGCCTCGCGATCGCAGTCCGCCTGGACCTCGGCCGCGCCCGCCGCGGTGATCCAGCGACGCTCGACGAGCCAGCCCGTGAAGCGAACGATGGGGTCGTGGCCTGCGGCCTCGCTCAGCTCCTCTTTGGTCCGATATTTCAGCTGGTTGTCTTCGGAGGTGTGCGAGTTGATGCGCCAGAGCTTGGCCTCGATCAAGGTCGGACCCTCGCCATGGCGTGCCCGCGCCACCGCCTCGCGCACGACCGCGTAGCACTTGGGCACGTCCGTTCCGTCGAGGGTCAGCCCCGGGATCCCATAGCCGGCCGCCCGCTCCGCGATGTTCGGGTTGGCCATCTGGAGCCGGATCGGCACCGAGATCGCGTAGCTGTTGTTCTCGCAGACGAACACGATCGGCAGCCGGTGCACGGCGGCGAAATTGACGCCTTCATGGAACTCACCCATGCTCGTCGCGCCGTCGCCGAATGTGCAGAGCGTCACGCTGCCGTCGCCCGTCAGCTTCGCCGCGTATGCGATGCCCGACGCCTTCGGGATCCAGCTCGCGACGACCTGCGAGACCGGCGCGATCTTCAGCGCGCGATAGCTGTAGCAGCCGCCGGGGAGGTTTCTTCCGGCGGACAGCGGGTCGCCTGCCTTGGCGAAGACGGCCAGCATCCACTCCTTCATCGTCAGGCCCCGCACGATGGCGTTGGCCAGCCCGCGGTAGTGAAGTACGAGCCAATCGTCGGGACCGAGCGCGGCGGTCGACGCGACCTGGATTCCTTCATGGCCGCGGCTCGAGCCGACAAACGGCGCGCGCCCCTGCTTGACCAGGATGTGCATGCGGTCGTCAAGCGCCTTGGCCATGCACATCCAGCGATGCAGGTTCAGGTATTCCTCGCGAGTCGCCGTGTCGGCGCGAGTGGTCGTCGCCATCAGGCGGTCAGCGCTTTCGCGATGTCGACCACTTCATCCGCGGTCAGTCCCATGCGGTTCAGGTGATCGTAATACTGGCGATGGAATTCTGAGAAGTCGCTGCGCTCGGCGCGTTCCTCGCGAATCCGTTTGACCTCGGCGAGCACCTTCGCCACGAGCTCGGGCTCGGGTCGGATACCGGCTCCGCGCAGGGCGTGCTCGATGACGAGCGCTCCGGAGTGCTTGCCGTAGACGTACGTGATCTCGGCCCCGAGGTCGGACGGCGGCAGGAACTGGTAGATCGCGGGGTGGATGAGCATGCCCGCGGTGTGGATCCCCGATTCGTGGCTGAAGACGTTGAGCCCGATGCCGGGCTCCGTCGGCTGGACCGGGACGCCGCTCACGCGCTCGAGGTGTCGGGCCAGGTCGCGGAGCCTTTCGTACTTGAAGCCCGGGATCTCGATGCCGAACAGGTAGCGAAGCTGGAGGAGGACCTGGTGCATCGGCGCGTTGCCGGTCCGCTCGCCGATGCCGTTCACGCTTGTGGTGAACACCTCGGCGCCCGAGCCGAGCGCCATCACCGTGTTCCACGCACCCAGGCCGAGGTCGTTGTGGAAGTGCACGACGAGCGGCGCGTCGGGCGCGGCGGCCTTGATCGCCTGGATGTACTCGCGCACCGCGAAAGGCGAATAGCAGCCGACAGTGTCGGGCGTCGATGGCCGCGTCCCCCCCGCCTTGAGGCCTTCGCGGTGGATCTCGGCGATGTAATCGACGTCGGCGCGGCTGCCGTCCTCCCCGCCGAACTCGATCGCTCGCGCGCCCTGCTCGCGCGCGTAGCGGATCGCCTCGCACATCATCCGCAGGTTTGCCTCGCGGTAGTACGAGACTGGCAGCTCCAGCCACTCCGACTCTGGAATGCCATCCCGGTGCAGGAGCGTCTTGCCGAGCTTGTACTTCACGTGCAGGTCGGATGCGGACGTGAAGATGAAGTACGTGACCTCGTCTCGCTTGTGACCCAGCGCGTCGATCACGTGCATGGTCGCGTCGATGTCGCCCCTGGTCGAGCGCATCATACAGACGATCTCCAGGTCCCCTCGCAGCTCGCCGCGCTTGCGGCCCTCGAGCACGAGTCGCAGCGTCTCGCGCTCACCCTCCGAAACCGACGGAAATCCGACGTCCATGATGTGGACGCCGATATCGGACAGCATTCGCGCGAGCTCGTACTTGTCCCTGGGCGTGATCGCGACGCCTGGCATCTGCTCGCCGTCGCGCAGCGTGTCGTCGTAGACCCGGATCTTGTCCGCCGGCGGGAATTTCAGGTCGTGCGAGAAACGCTTTGGGTCACGGGCCAGCTGGTCGAGCGGCTCCTGTAGCTCTACCGGCTTGTAGTCATCCACGCGCCGGCGCGGCGCGGCGCCGCTCCTCGAGCTGCTTGCGCACCCAGGGCACGAGCCCTCCCATCCGGAGGAGCTCGTTCATGAACTGCGGGAAGGCCTCGGAGCGATACTCGTCGCCTTTCGTGAAGTTGCGGATGATGCCGTTCTCGAGGTCGACCTCGAGCTCGTCACCCTCCTCCACCGCCTCCGCGGCTTGCGGCGACTGCAGGATTGGATAGCCCATGTTGATCGCGTTGCGGAAGAAGATGCGGGCGAACGAGTCGGCGATCACGAGCGAGACGCCCGCGCCGCGGATGGCCACGGGCGCGATCTCGCGCGAGGATCCACAACCGAAGTTCGACCCTCCGATCATGATGTCGCCGACGGCGACCTGCGACGCCCACGTGTCGCGGTCCGGCACGCCTTCCATCGCGTGCTTGCCGAGCTCTTTCTCGTCCAGCGAGTAGATCGCGTACTTCGCCGGGATGATCTGGTCGGTGTCGATGTTGTCGCCGAACTTCCACGCCCGGCCGCGCACCACCTTTGGGAGCGTCACGCGAGACCCGCCGGCATCTTCTCCAGCACCTCGCTCGGGTGCGTGATGACGCCGGTGACGGCGCTCGCCGCGGCCACTGCCGGGTTGGAGAGGTAGACCGCGCCGGCGGCGAGGAACGTGCCGATCAGGCCTTCCTTCTCGGCCTGGATCGCCACCTGGTGCGACGAGGGCGTGATGATGAGCCGGACCCCGCGCGCGACCTTGTGCCCTTCCAGCACCGCCGCGGCACGCCGCAGGTCGGTGATGCGGGAGTTGGTGCAAGAGCCGATGAACACCTGGTCGAGCCTGGTGCCCGCGACGTCGGAGAGCGGCGCGTAGTTGTCGGGCGACATCGGCTTGGCGACCCCGAGCTCCACCTTCTCGGCATCGAACTCGAAGACTTTCTCGTACTCCGCGTCCGGGTCGGAGGTCACCGGCGTGTAGGGCCGCTTGGCGCGCCCGTCGAGGTACGCCTTCGTGACCTCGTCGAACTCCATGATCCCATTCTTGGCGCCGGCCTCGATCGCCATGTTGGTCATCGTCAGCCGCGCCTCCATGTCGATGTGACGCAGGGCTTCGCCCGTGTGCTCCATCGCCTTCGACCGCGCGCCGTCGACGCCGATCTGGCCGATCACGTAGAGGATCAGGTCCTTCGCCTCGACCCATTCCTTCAAGCGGTTGTGGTAGACGAACTTGAGCGATTCGGGGACGCGGAACCACAATTCGCCCAGCGCGAAGACGCATGCGAGGTCGGTCGAGCCGATGCCCGTGGCGAAGTTGTTCAGCGCGCCATACGTGCAAGAGTGCGAGTCGGCTCCGACGACGAGCTCGCCCGGCAGGACGAGCCCGTGCTCGGGAAGGACCGTGTGGCAGATGCCGCCCTGGCCCACCTCGAAGTACCACTTGACACCCATCTGGTGGGAGAACTCTCGGGTCAGGCGTCCGAGCGTCGCGCTCGCGGCGTCCTTGGCCGGCTGGAAGTGGTCCTGCGTCACCGCCACGCGCTCCGGGTCCCAGATCTTCTCGGCGCCCATCTGCTCGCGCATGATCTTTCCGGCGGGCGGGATGGTCAGGTCGTGCCCCATCGCGAAGTCGACCCTGGCCAGTACGAGGTCGCCAGGGCGGACGCTGTCGCGACCGGCCCCTCGGGCCAGGATCTTCTCGGTCATCGTCATGCCCATCGGCGTTCTCTAATCCTTCAGCCTTCTCGCCACCGCATCGCCAACTTCACTCGTCGACAGACCGCCGCCGAGGTCAGGCGTGCACTCGCCCGCGCGGATGGCCGATTCGACCGCACCCTCGATCGCGATAGCCATGTCCGTGTGACCCAGGTGTCTAACCATCATAGATGCGCTCAAAATCGCCCCGACCGGATTGACGACGCCCCGGCCGGCGATGTCCGGCGCGGTCCCGTGCACCGGCTCGAAAAGGCCGCGGCCGGTCTGGGGATTGATGTTGCCGGAGGGTGCGATGCCCATCCCGCCAATGAGCTCGGCCGTCAGGTCGGACAGAATGTCGCCGAAGAGGTTGCCGGTGACGATGACGTCGAACTGCGTCGGGTCTCGGACGAGCTGCATCGCGGCCGCATCCACGTATAGATGACGCGTCTTGACCTTCGGATGCTGCGCGGCGACAGCCTTCCACTGCTGCTGCCACAGCGCGCCCGCGTGAGTCATCGCGTTGGATTTGTCCACCATCACGACCTCGCGCTTCGCGACTCCGAAGGCGTATTCGAGGATTCGCGTCACCCCGAGGTAAGTGTTCAGGTCCTCCTGGATCGCGACCTCCTGCTCTGTGCCTTTCTTGAACCGCCCGCCCATCCCGACGTACAGGCCCTCTGTGTTCTCCCGGACGATCAACAGGTCGATGCGGCGCTTGTCCTCCCTGCGCAGCGGTGAGAGGCGGTCGTCGTAGAGCCTGGCCGGGCGAAGGTTGACGTACAGATCCAGCTCGAAGCGCAGCCGGAGCAGCACGCCGGCCAGATACGCGGCGTCGTTGACCCGGGGGTCGCCGACGGCGCCGAAGAGGATCGCATCGGCCCCTTCCAGCTCTGGCCAGACCTTCGGCGGTATCGGTTCGCCGGTGCGGAGGTACTGGTCCGCGTTGACGTCGTACTCCTCGAAATCGAAATCGGCGCCGGCCGCTTTCAGGACTTTGATCGCCTCGGGCACGACCTCCTTGCCCGCACCGTCGCAGGGCAGCACCGCAATCTTCGTCACGACGCGGGTATGCCTTCGGGGGTTCGCTCGCGCAGCTTGTAGCGCTGGATCTTGCCGGTGACTGTTTTGGGCAGGTCGGGGACGAACTCGACCATGTGCGGGTACTGGAAGCGCTGCAGGCGGGTCTTGCAGTGTTCCTGCAGCTCCGCGACGAGCGCGTCGCCTGGCGAGGCGCCCGGTTTCGCGATCACGAAGGCTTTGATTTTCGTGAAGCCGTCGACTGAGATGCCGACCACGGCGCTCTCCGCCACCGCGGGATGTTCGAGCAGCACGGACTCGATCTCGATCGGCGAGACCCAGAGCCCGCTCACCTTGATCATGTCGTCTGATCGGCCCTCGTACCAGTAGAAACCGTCACCGTCGACGCGGTAGCGGTCGCCCGTGAAGAACCACTCGCCGAGGATCGATCGCTTCGATTTTTCGTGCTGAGCCCAGTACAGCGCCAGCGCGCTGTCGCCCTTGACGTAAAGGTCCCCCGCCTCGCCTTTGGCGACGGAATTGCCCTGGTCGTCGAGGATCTTCAGCTCGTAGCCGGGCACGGGCTTCCCGCTCGACCCGGGTCTTACCTCGTCGAGCCGGTTCGAGCAGTAGATGTGGAGCATCTCGGTCGAGCCGACGCCGTCGAGGATCGTCAGCCCGAAGGCGTCCTTCCATCGCCGCCACACCTCGGCCGGCAGAGCCTCGGCCGCGGCGACACAGTGGCGGATCGATGAGAGGTCGCGGCCCTTCGAGCCCTCGAAGTTGAGGATCGCGTTGTAGAGCGTCGGCGCGCTGAAGAAAAGCGTGGGCCGCTGCTTCTCGATCGTCTCGAGGACGGTGGCGGGCGTGTGCCGGCCGGCGTGGAGGACGGTCGATGCCCCGACCCAGTAAGGGAACGTGAGGTTGTTGCCGAATCCGTAGGCGTGAAAAAGGCCCGTGGTCGAGAAGGTCGTGTCCGTTTCGCGGATGCCAAGGACCTGTTCCGCGTAGGTCATGCACGTGTACGGGATGTCGTGCTGGAGGTGGACGACCGCCTTGGGCTTGCCGGTGGAGCCGGAGCTGTAGAGCCAGAAGGCCATGTCGTCCCTTCGCGTCTGTGCCCGCGCGATGTCGTCAACGGGTGTGATCTGGTCCGCGCGCAGGGTGCGCGGACGGTGTGGGCTTCGCGCCACCGCCGCGTTCAGCTTCTCCGCGGTGTTGGCGTCGACGACGACGACGCGCGCCAGCGAATCTTCGATGTAGTGGTCGTAGTCCTCGCTGCGCTGCAGGAGTGGATTGACCGGTACAGGGATGGCACCGATCTGGATCGCGCCGAGGAAGCAGGCGACCCAGCCGGGGGAGTCGAAGCCCACGATGAGGACCCGCTCCTCGCGCCGCACGCCGAGGTCGAGCAGGGCGCGGGCGGCGCCTGAGGCGAGCTTTGCGAGGTCGCCGTAGGTCAGGTCGCCGGAGGCGGAGTGGATGGCGACCTTGGCGGTGCGGCCGGCGTTCAGGTTGCGTTCGAGCAGGTCGGCCCCGACGTTGTACCGCTCCGGTAGATCCACTGCCATGAATCTTGGCATTAATACGAAGGAGACTGTGAAGAGGGTGTGGTGGGTGGGCTGAGCAGCTGGTGGCGGCGTTCTGGTGAACTATTCTGCATGTAAATTTACTTGACTCTCAGTACGTTTGTTCGTACGATTTGAACGTGCTCGAGCTCTCTTCCCGCCAGATGGATGTCGCGTACGAGATGGTCGGTGTTCGGCAGGCCATCGACGAGCTCGAGCTCCAGTTCTCCCGCCTGGCCGCCGAGTTCGACCGGGGCGACTACTGGGACCAGGAGGGCTCCAACAGCCCCATCGACTGGATCCGCTTCAACTGCCACATGACCTCCAACGCGGCCGGAACTCGGATCGCGGTGGGCGAGAACCTGGCTCGGATGGCGGAGAGCGCGCAGGCCATGCAGTCAGGCGAGATCGGCTTCACCCACCTCACCTCGATGGCGCGGACGGCCAATGCCGTGGGCCAAGCCTTCGACGAGAAGAAGCTGCTCGAGCTGGCGCGCGAGAGCTCGCCCGGCAAGTTCCACTACAGGTGCCTGCACTACCGGCACTCGGTCCAGCCCAAGGTCGTTGCCGCGGAGCAGGCCGAGCTGGCGGAGAGCAACTTCCTCCACCTCAACACCCAGGACGACGGTTGCCTGTTCTTCACCGGTTGCCTGGACCCGGTCGGCGGCGCAGTGGTGCGCAACGCGCTCGAGCCCTTCGCCCGCGAGTCGGGCGCCGACGACTACCGCGACGCACCCAAGCGCTGGGCCGACGCGCTGGTCGAGCTGGCCTCCACCAGGACGAAAATCCAGCTGCAGGTCACCAGCTCGGTCGAGACCTTGCTCGACCTGGTCGGCGCACCGGGAGCGGAGACGCAGTTCTCCCTCCCCATCTCCTCCAAGACAGTCGAGCGCTGGGCCTGCGACTCCAGCCTGACCCGGATCCTGATGCAGGACTCGGTGGTGATCGACGTCGGCCGGGCGGAGCGGACGATCAAGGGACCGCGGCGTCGGGCGCTCATCGCCCGTGACCAGCACTGCCGGTGGACCGGCTGCGAGCGCCCCGCCTCACATTGCGACGGCCATCATGTGGTGCACTGGCTGCACGGCGGCGGCGGCGAGATCGAGAACCAGGTCCTGCTCTGTCGCCGCCATCACTGGATGGTCCACGAAGGGGGCTGGCAGTTGATCAAGGCGGACGACGGCCACATCATCACCGTCGGACCGACGTTTACTTTCGGATTGGCTCGGGGTCCAGACTAGGGAAGTGACCGTCGAGCGGTGAGCGCGTCGGTTCTCGTCGGCCAAGCTCGAGCGCGTGGCCCTTCGCCTCATGAACGCCGCACCTCTATGTGCCCTCGCAACCATCGCGCCCGGCGGCCGGGCGCACATCAACCACATGTATTTCGCGTGGACCGATCGCTTCGAGGTCATCTGGATCTCGGATCCCGACTCGATTCATTCCCGCAACCTTGCCCGGAACCCGTCGGCGGCGGTGACCATCTATGACTCGCATCAAACGTGGGGCAAGCTGGTCGGGGTTACTGCCTGACGACGGCGGCGACGCCCTTCCTCAGCACGAACTTCTGGATCTTCCCGGTCGCGGTCTTCGGCAACTCGGCCACGAAGGTCACCCCGTGCGGCGCTTTGAAATGCGCCAGCCGGTCGCGAGTGAATGCGATCAGCTCCGCCTCGGTGGCGCTGGCACCGGGTTTCAGCACGACGTAGGCGTAAGGGGCCTCGCCCCACTTCTCGTGGGGCAGCCCTACGATGGCGGCCTCCTGCACCGCTGGATGGCGCAGCAAGACCCCCTCGACCTCGAGGCTGGAGATGTTCTCCCCGCCGCTGATGATCACGTCCTTGATCCGATCGCGGATTTCGACATAGCCATCCGGGTGCAAGACCGCGGCGTCGCCGGTGTGGAACCACCCGTCGCCCATCACCTTCCTGGTTGCCTCGGGGTCGTTGTAGTAACCCAGCATGATCACGTTGCCGCGGGCGACGATCTCGCCCAGCGTCTTGCCGTCGGCAGGCACGTCCTTGCCACCTTCATCGACCACGCGCAGCTCGCCGGACGTGATCAGCTCGACGCCGGTTCGAGCTTTGATGATTCCGAGCTGCGTCGTGTCGAGCTTCTTGTGCTCGGGACGCGGCTCGCAGATCGTGATGAATGGAGCCGTCTCGGTGAGGCCATAGACCTGCGTGACCTCCCAGCCCAGGTCCCCTTCCATGCGCTCGATCGTCGCTGCGGCAGGCGCCGCCCCCGCCGTGATGACGTGCACCCCCTTCGGCACGTCGCCACGCACGTCGGCGCGCGCGTTGGCCAGGCCGATCAGGATGGTCGGCGCGGCGCACAGCCAGCCGACCTTCTCCTGCCGGACCAGGTCGAAGACCCGCGCCGGCTCCACCTTCGGCAGGCAGATGTGCGTGCCTCCAACCGCGGTGATGATCCAGACGAACGTCCAGCCGTTGGCGTGGAACATCGGCAGCGTCCACAGGTAGCGGTCGCCGACCGTGATGTGGAAATGAACCAGCGTGCCAACCGCGTTCGCCCAGGCGTTGCGGTGCGTGATCATCACGCCCTTCGGCTTGGCGGTCGTGCCGCTTGTGTAGTTGATGGTGAGCAGGTCGCCTTCGCCGATCTCGGGTCGGGTGAATTGGGGTTTTGCCGCGCCAATCACCTCTTCGTACTCAGTCCAGCCTTTCCGGCCGCCGGCGCTGCCGAGGCTCACGAAATGCTCCACTCCACCCAGCTGGTCGCGCACCGCATCGATGGCGTCGAGATAGTCGGGGTAGACGCACAGGACCTTGGCCCCGGAATGGGATGTGATGTATACGAAATCCTCGGCGGTCAGTCGGTAGTTGATCGGCACCAGCACCGCGCCGATCTGCGGGACCGCGTAAAACGACTCGAGCTGCTCGTGCACGTTGGGCGCGATATAGGCGACGCGATCACCTTGCCTCACTCCCATCGCCTGCAGCGCCGCCGACCACCGGTCGCAGCGGTCGAAGAGCTCCTCGTAGGTCAGGCGAAGGTCGCCGTCGACGACGCCCTCCCTGTCTCCGTACAGCTTGCGCGTGCGCCGCGCGAACTCCAGAGGCGTCAGCGGCGTCTCCATGCGGCTCCCTCCTTCACGAATTGAGCATGAGCGCGAAGTCGGCGCTCCTGATCCCACCTACGAATGCGTGATGGGCGTTCGGCTCGAGCTCGACCGAGCGTTCGTAGACGAAGGCGTAGACGTTGTCGATCGCCCAGTCGCCGTAACCCTGGATCCGCAGGCCATAGCGCAGGCCTTCGTCTTGCTGGCCACGGCGGAACAGGTCGGTCGCGCGCGCGTAGATCGCTTTCAGGATGTCCAGCTGCATGCTGAGCTCGGCGATTGTCCTCGCGTCGCCCTCCGCCTCGACGAGCTGCTCGACCTGTGTTTCGAGGTCGGCGATCTCCTTTTGGTAGCCGTCCACCTCACGGTGGAGTTTAGCCCTGCCCTAGTGGATCAGGTAGTTCGAGGCGACCGCGGCGGCGATCAGGATCGCGATGATGTTGACCACCTTGATCATGGGGTTGATGGCTGGTCCGGCGGTGTCCTTGTTGGGGTCGCCCACCGTGTCGCCGGTGACGGCCGCCTTGTGCGCCTCCGAGCCCTTGCCGCCAAGGTGTCCTTCCTCGATGTACTTTTTGGCGTTGTCCCAGGCGGCGCCGCCGCTCGTCATCTGAATCGCAAGGAAGATTCCCGTCACGATCGCACCTAGCAGCATCCCGCCCAGGGCGCGCGGGCCGAGCAGAAAACCGACGGCAAGCGGTGCGACGACCGGGATGATGCCCGGCACGATCATCTCCCGCTGGGCCGCCGCCGTCACGATGCGCACCGCCGTCCCGTACTCAGGGCGACCCGTGCCGTCGAGGATGCCCTTGATCTCGCGGAACTGGCGTCGCACCTCCTCCACCACCAGGCCGCCGGCGCGCCCGACGGCGAGCATGGCCAGCGAGCCGAAGAGGAAGGGAAGGATCCCGCCCAGGAATAGGCCCGCGATGACACGCGGATCGGACAGCTCGAACGTGGTTGGATGGCCGGCGCATCGAGCCGGTCCGTGATCTCGCGGATTTCCTTCGGCAGCTTGGCCATCTCCGCGATGCCGCCGGCGTTGTCTGTGATCGGGCCGTACGAGTCGATCGCGACGATGATCCCGGTCATGGAAAGCATCGCCGTCGCCGCGATCGCGATGCCGTAAAGACCGCCGAGGCCGTAGCTGAGGAGGATTCCAGCGGCGATCACGATCACGGGCAGCGCCGTCGACATCATGCCGATCGCCTGGCCCGCAATGATGTTGGTCGCGTGGCCCGTGACCGACGCCTTGGCGATCAGGTGGACAGGCCAGTACGCGGTCTCGGTGAAGAACTCGGTGATCGCGACGATGAGCACCGTGACGATCACCCCGACCAGCGCCGCGAAGAAGAGGTTGTTCGGATCGCTGACGAACTGGTTCGCGGGCAGGTATCCATTTCCCTTCATGTACTGCGTCACGAAGTAGAAGCCGATCACCGCGATGAGCACCGCGACCAACAACCCCGCGTAGAGCGCGCCCATGATCCAGCGCGGGTTGAAGATGCGGACGAAGAACGAGCCGACGATGGACCCGATCACGCTCACCGCTCCGAGCAGGAGTGGGTATATCACCCAACCGATCTGATTCTTGAAGAGCAGCGATGCGAGCAGCATCGCTGCGATCATGGTCACGGCGTAGGTTTCGAACAGGTCGGCGGCCATGCCGGCACAGTCGCCAACGTTGTCGCCCACGTTGTCCGCGATCACGGCGGGGTTGCGTGGATCGTCCTCCGGGATGCCGGCCTCGACCTTGCCAACAAGGTCGGCGCCGACGTCGGCGGCCTTGGTGTAGATGCCGCCGCCCAGCCGCGCGAACACCGAGACGAGGCTCGCGCCAAAGGCAAGACCCACCAGCGATTCCGGGTTCTTGAACACGAGGTACGCGGCGGACACGCCGAGGAGACCCAGGCCGACGACCATGAAGCCGGTGACGGCGCCTCCACGGAACGCCACCTCAAGCGCGGCGTTCACACCGCTGCGCGCGGCCTCGGCGGTGCGGAGGTTGGACCGGACGGCGATGTTCATGCCGACGTAACCGGCCGAAGCCGACAACACAGCGCCGACGACATAGAGGGCGGCGGTGCTCCAGTTGATGAAGAAGCCGATCACGATCGCGATGATCACCCCGATGATCGCGATGACCGTGTACTGGCGGTTCAGGTAGGCGGCCGCGCCCTCCTGGATGGCCGCGGCGATCTCCCGCATGCGGTCGTTGCCAGTGGGTTTGCTCAGGACGAGAAATATCAGGACGACGGCAAAAGCGACCGCGGCGAGTCCGCCGGCCACGCCTAACCAGGCTATGTTCGGATCCATTTACCTCCCTCGAATCGCGGGGCGCCGATGAGCGCCGCGACCGCATAGGTTAAGGGAACCGGAAAACTCACCACGCGAGCTCGAAGCTGTTCAGCCCACCGGTGCCGTCCGACCACCGCGTTTCGACCCTGTCGACTCGAGCCAGGCGCGGACCCTCCTCGAGCGCGCGCTTCAGCTGTTCGAGCGCCTCCCTCCTGCCTTCGGCTACCAGCTCAACCGTGCCATCGTCGTTGTTGCGCACCCAACCCTGCAGGCCCAGCTGTCGACCCTTGCGCTGGACGAAATACCTGAACCCGACACCCTGCACGTCGCCGCGGACGATCGCGTGCAACCGCTCCATGTTTATATGGTCAGTCATGCCAGTCTCCAGCATCGTGGCCATCGGCGACGAGCTGGTTGGCGGGTTCACGCTCGACACCAACTCCCACTGGATCGCCGAGCGGCTGCGCATCCTCGGCTACCCCGTGAAGCGCGTCTCGCAGATCCGCGACCGCCCGGCGGAGATCGTCGAGCAGGTGCACCGCGAGCTCGCCGACGCCGAGGTCACCGACGTCTTCATCAGCGGCGGGCTTGGCCCGACCCCGGACGACCGGACGTTTGCGGCCCTGGCCGACGCACTCGACAAGGAGCTGGTGATCTGGGAGGAGACGCGCGCCCGCATCGAGCGCCGTGTCCAGAGGATGCACTCGATGGGCCTGCTCGAGTCGCCCGAGCTGACCGAGGGCAACCTGCGCATGGCGCGCATTCCCGGCGCTCCCGCCCACATCTTCAAGAACCGGCGGGGCATGGCCCCAGGCGCCGTGTATGAGACGAGCGGCAAGCGGATCTTCGTGCTTCCCGGCGTGCCGATTACCCCAACTTCGAGACGAAGGAGCTCGTGATCAGGTGCGTGGGCTCCGACCCCAAACGAGTCGAGGAGGTGCTGGACGTGATTCGGAAACGCTCTCGGAAGCTTGGCTTCACTCCGATGCCCGCATGAAGCCCCAGGTCGTATGCCTGCCCGGCGGCGTCGCTCCAGCGGCGCAGCGCTACGCTCCGCTGGTCGCGGTTCTGGGTGAGCGCGCCGACCTGCACCTGAAGGACCTCGAGGTCTATCGCGAGCCGAAGCCTCCGGCCGGCTACGCGGTCGAGATGGAGCTCGCAGCGATCGACAGCTTCGCCGAGGAGCACGGGCTGGAGCGATTCCACCTGCTCGGCTACTCGGGCGGAGGGTTCATCTCGCTCGCGTACGCGGGGACGCGACCGCGCCCCATCCAGAGCCTTGCGCTTTTCGAACCCGCCCGGATTCCGGGTCCGATGACGCGCGATGAGAGCGCCGCGTTCGAGGCACTCGGCGCCAGGCTGGCGGGACTCGAGGGCGCGGCGTTCATGTCGGCATTCGTCCGCGGACAGCTGAAGCCCGGGGTCGAGCTTCCGCCGCCGCCGACCTCGACCTCACCCGAAATGCAGAAACGACCTGCCGGAGTCGCGGCCCTGATGCAAGCCTTCACGGTCTTTCAGTTCGACCGCTCGCAGCTCGAGGCAAGCCCCTTCCCAGTCTTTCTGGGCTACGGCGACCTCACCCACGAGGTGGAGTCGATCAAGGCCGGCGTCCTGGCTCGCCTTTTTGCAGACATCCAGGTCAGGCGATTTGCCGGCGTCCACCATTTCGTGCCGCCGGAGCAGATCTACACGTCCGACCACGTGCGCTCGCTGCTCGACCTCTGGCGGCGCGCGGAAACGTCAGCGCCTTAGCCTGCGCTCCAGGAGAGCCCGCTCGGCTGGGTTCTGACAAAGCTCCAGGGCGCGCACGCGCGCCTCGCGCGCCAGGACCTTTTCGCCAAGCTCGTCGAGGAGCTCGGCGCGGGTGGCATGAAACAGGTAGTAGCCGCTCAACGACATCGCCAGGTCGTTGACCTCGCCGAGCGCTGCCTCCGCGCCAGCCACGCGAGCCAGCGCGACCGCGCGGTTCAGGCGGATGACCGGCGTGTCGGTGAAACGAAGCAGCGCGTCGTAGAGCGCCACGATCTGCGGCCAGCCGGTCTGTGCCCAGGTCCTGGCCTCGGAGTGGACGGCGGCAATCGCCGCCTGCAGCTGGTACGGCCCGGCCGCGTTCATGGCGGCGGCGCGATCCAGCACCTCGGTGGCCTCGGCGATGCCCGCGCGATCCCACAGCGAGCGGTCCTGTTCGGGCAGCAGCACGATCTCGCCGGCCGCGTCGAAACGCGCCGCGGCTCGGGAGAGGTGCAGCTTCATCAAGGCCACCAGGCCGAGCGCCTCGGGCTGGTTGGGCAGGAGGCGCGCGGTGAGCGACGCGAGCCACAACGCGTCCTGGGCGAGGTCGCGCCGCGACGCCACCTCGGGGCCGCGGCTCAGGTAGCCCTCGTTGAACATCAGGTAGAGCACGGCCAGGACGGCATCGAGCCGCTCCGGCAGCTCGGTCGCTCCCGGGACGCGGTACGGGATGTGCGCGGCGACGATCTTGCGCTTGGCCCGTACGATGCGCTGCGCCATCGCAGGTTCGGCGACCAGGAATGCCGCCGCGATCTCGGCCGTGGTGAAGCCCGCGACCGCCCGAAGCGTCAGCGCCACCTGCGCGTCCTGGGGCAGCGCCGGGTGGCAGCAGGTGAAGATCAGCCGCAGCCTGTCATCAGCCTCGACCGGGTCAGTCACCAACGTTGAGCGCTCCAGCAGCGCGACCTTCTCCGCGTACCGCCGGTCGCGCCGGAGGACGTCGATCGCCCGTCGCCGCGCCGTGGTCATGAGCCACGCTCCCGGGCTGTCGGGAATCCCCTGCTCCGGCCATTTCTCGAGCGCGGCGACGAGGCTGTCCTGGACCACCTCCTCGGCAACGTCGAAGTTGCCCAGGACCCGGACCATGGCGGCGGTCAGACGTCCGGCCTCCTCGCGGAAGACCGCTGTGACCGCTGCCTGGGCGGTGGTCCGGCTCCCCGTCAGGGCGCTTGCTGCTCCGCCGAGTGGTCGACGATGGGGCGGATCTCCACCGGGCCCGGCCACTCCTTGGCCATCGCGAGCGCCTCGTCGAGGTCGCTCACCTCGATCAAGGCATAGCCGCCGATGACCTCCTTCGACTCGATGAAGGGGCCGTCGGTCACCGTGACCTTCCCGTTCTTCCGGGAGACGGTCGTGGCCGTGCTCGGGCCTTGGAGCTCCTCGCCTCCCAGGACTTTGCCCGCCTGCGTGTACTTCTGGAACCACTTGTTGGACTGCTCGTAAGCGGCCATCGCCTCTTCGCGCGCGGCCCCTTCGAGCTGGTCGACGCCTTCCATCGTGCCGCCGAACAAGAGAACGTATTTCATTTCAAACCTCCATCAGCCACGACGAACGGCGAGGGCCGCTTTCGACATGGGCAGCGTCACGAGCCCGTGAACTCCGGCTCCTGCTTGCTCAGGAACGACATGATCCCGATCGCCGCGTCCGTGCTCAGGGCGGCCCTGGCGAAGTTCTGGGACTCGATCTCGAGCGCCTCGTCGAGGCGGAGGTCCTCGCCGCGCCGAATCGCGTCCTTGATCATCGCGATGGCGAACGTCGCGGCCTTCGCCAGCTTCCCCGCCAGCTCATCCACCGCACCCTGGAGCTCCTCCGGTGGAACGGCGCGATCCACCCAGCCGACGGCCTCCGCCTCCTTTGCGGAGAGTCGAGCCGACTCGATGATGTAGCGCTGGGCTCTGGCCTTGCCGATCAGGCGCGGCAGCCGCTGAGTCCCGCCGGCGCCCGGAATTATGCCCAACGAGGATTCGGTCTGGCCTATGCGCGACCGGCCATCCTCGACCATGACCCGGAAGTCGCAGCACAGCGTCAGCTCGCTGCCGCCGCCCAGCGCGTGTCCGTTGATGGCCGCGATCGTCGGCTTCGGGCACCTCTCGATCGCGCTGAAGTGATGGTTCATGCGGCGCATGAAGAGCGCGATCTGGTCCGCGGCATCGGGCGCCTCACGGTCGATCCCGGCGAGCGACGCCAGGTCGGCCCCGACGCTGAAGTACTTCTCGTACCCGGATCCGAGCACGACCACGCGCACGGCCGGATCGCGGCCGAGGTCTTCGAAGGCAGCCGCCAGCTCGGCCATCAGGTCCTCGGCGATCGAGTTGTTGCCCTTGCGGTGCATGACGACACGCGCGATCGCGCCGTCGCGGCTGACGTCGATCAGCTCAGGCATCGATCAGGCGGTGAAGAGTGGGATGCCGCCGGCGACCTCGATCACGGCTCCGGTGATGTAGCCGGCCTCTTCGGTGCAGAGGAACGCGATCGTGTTAGCGATGTCCTCGGGCTGGCCGAAGCGCTTGAAGACCGTGCGCGACTTGAATCGCTCGTACATCGGGTTGTTGGCGGCCGCGGCCTTGCCCGCTTCGGACTCGATGATGCCCGGCGCGATCGCGTTGGAGGTGATGTTGTGCCGGCCGCCTTCGAGCGCGGCCGTCCTCGCAAGCCCGATGAGCCCGGCCTTGGTCGACGAGTAGCTGGCCTGGCCGAAACCGCCAAGCGTCCCGGCCACCGAGGACATGAAGATCAGCCGCCCCCACTTGTTCTCGACCAGGTAGGGCCAGACCTCTTTGGTGCAGTTGAACGCGCCTGTGAGGTTGACCTTCACGTCGCGGTCCCACAGCTCGTACGACTGGTTTGGGATCTGCGCGGCGTGGTCGAGCGTGGCCGCGTTGTTGATCAGGATGTCGATCTTGCCGAACTGGTCCTTCACCTTCTTGAACACGTCGCGGATCTGCTCGCGGTTGGTGACGTCCATCTTGATCGCGAGAGACTTGCGCCCTATGTTGCGGATCTGCTCCGCAGTCGCGTTGGAGTGCACCCACCCCTGCGCGACTGCGACCTGCGCCAGCATGCTGCCCTGCGACTCTGCCGTCTGCTGCAGGTTGGGGTCGTCCTCGACGAGAACGTCGGTGATGACGACATCGGCGCCAAGGCCGGCGAGCGTGAGCGCGTCCTGGCGGCCGAGCCCACGCGAGGCACCGGTGACAACGGCGACCCTTCCCGAAAGATCAAACATTCCTCATCCCCTCAACTTGATGGTGCCTCGCTGCCCGGCGATGGCGCGCGAGATGACGAGCCGCTGGATTTCGGCGGTGCCTTCCCAGATCTGGTAGATCTTCGCGTCCCGAAACCACTTCTCGACCGGATACTCCTTGATGTAGCCGTAACCGCCGAGCACCTGGATCGCGTCGGTGGTCACCTCCATCGCGACGTCGGCGGCGAAGCACTTCGCCATCGAGCCTTCGGCGCGCTCGAACGGATGGCCCTGAGTGGCCATCCACCCCGCGCGCCAGATCAGAAGGCGCGCCGCGTCGATCTTCATCGCCATGTCTGCGAGCTTGAAACCGACCGCCTCGTGCTGCCAGAGCGGCTTGCCGAACTGCTTGCGATCCTGCGCGTAGTCGAGCGCGAACTCGTAAGCGGCGCGCGCGATGCCCAGCGCGCCCGCAGCCACGCCGGGCCGGGTCGCCTCGAGCGTCATCAGCGCGCCCAGCGCGCCGGGTCCCGGATTCTCCGCGTCGGGCTCGCCCCCGAGCCGGTGGTCGAGCGGGACGTGGCAGTCCTCGAGGATGACCTGCGCGGTGTGGCTCGCGCGCACGCCCAGCTTCTTCTCCTTGCGCCCCATGCGCAGGCCGGGCGTGTCCTTCGGGACGAGAAATGAGGCGATCCCGGCCGGACCCTTCGACGGGTCCGTGTTGGCGTAGATCACGTGGTAATCGGCGATGCCGCCGTTCGTGCAGAACTGCTTTGTGCCGTTGAGGACGTAGCCGTCGCCGACCCGCGTGGCTCGCGTTTTCATCGCCAGCGCGTCCGAGCCTGAGTCGGGCTCCGTCAGGCCCAGCCCGCCCAGCACCAGCCGGTCGGGATTCGTGAACTCGGGCAGCCAGCGCTTC
>WNFI01028667.1_pt2 | contig 45144 bp, 41 predicted proteins | sample 5400471 | NCBI WGS metagenome assembly WNFI01 (sample SAMN13153348, study PRJNA577476) | soil metagenome | isolation source: 100 cm saprolite on Douglas fir-dominated hillslope | place: USA:California | collected 2013-09-17 | reverse complement strand
GCGCTCGTCGCCGAGACGATCGTGCTGGTCAATCCGGAGACGAACTACGCACAATTCCTGCTGCGCGCGCTGCTGCCGATGGTCATCCATGTGGTCATCGGGCTCGCTGCCGGCTACGCGGTGGGCTCCGAATTTCGCCGGCGCAGCATGCGCACTTGGCTCGCCTGCGCGGGCGGCAACCCGCTCGTTGCGCTCGCAGGCAAGCTTGCGCCCCTGTTCGGGATTTTCTTCGTCATCATGCTCTCGATGCCGCTCTTATTGGAGGGCATGCTCGGGATTTCCTTCAAGGGCGACGTGCCGATGATGATCGTCGCGGCTTCACTGCTGATCGTCGGCTACTTGGCGCTGGGGGCGCTGCTGCAGCTTCTGGTGCGCGACCTCGCGACCGGACTTGGTCTTACCGGTCTCGTGGTCTCGCCTGCATTCGGCTATGCGGGCGTGGGATTTCCGATCCTGGGCATGAACGCGTTCGCACTCTTCTGGAGCGCGCTGCTGCCGCTGCGCTGGTACATGGCGGTGCTGATGGGGCAGGCGGCGCGCGGTCTGCCGCTCGCCGATTCAGCGCGCCCTTTCGCGGCGCTCGCCGCGCTGACCACGCTGTACACCCTGCTCACGTTCCTGCGCCTGCGCGCGATCGCCCGCAGCACGTTGCGCACAGCGCCAGCACCGGAACCGGCGCCGTCCGTTGCCGCGCCACCCAGCGTCGTCGTTGATAACGACTTGAGCGAGCTGAGCCGCGGCATCGTGCAAACGCTGGACGCGAGCGACGCAGTCAAGGTGGTGGTGCGCGCCGATACGCTCGCCGAGGCGCGCGCGGCGCTCGAGCGCGGCGAAGTCTTCGCCGTGGTCGGTATTCCGCCCGAAGCGGAGCGCGACCTGCTCAAAGGCACCACCGTGCCCCTTCCGATCTATGCCGATGCCACCTACTTTTTCCTGTTCAGGACGATGGGCACCGGCATCGCGCTCGCCATCAATACGCTATCGTTTGAGCTCGCCGCGGGCGGTGCCCGCCCCGACGGCAGCCTGGTCAAGGCGGCGCTCGCGAACTTGAGCCCGGCTGACGTTCTGCTGCAGCCGATCTTCAACCCGGTCGGCGGCTATGCAAGCTATGTCGTGCCGGGGGCATTCGTGCTGATCCTGCAGCAGATGCTGCTGATTGGCTCAGCGATGCTGACCGTCGTCGCGCTGCCGCAGATCGCCGGCGGCGCGTTCACGAGCGTGCTCGGCCGCGGTATCGCCCACCTCACCATCTATTTGCCCGCGCTCGCGCTCTACTTCGTCGTGCTACCGCGGTTCTACGGCTTCTCCACCCTCGGGCAACCGTTGCAATTGTTGGCGATGGCGTCGGTTTTCGTGCTGGCAACGAGCTTCCTGGGCCAGGCAGTAGGCGCCTGGTTCAAGCGTCCTGAGACGCCGACGCTCATCTTTCTCGGCACCAGCCTTCCGCAGTTCTTCCTGGCCGGCTTTTCCTGGCCGCGCGAAGCAATCCCCAAGCCAATTCTTGCCGCGAGTTACATATTCCCTTCGGATCTCGCCATCGACGGCATGGTCCGTATCGACCAGCTGGGCGCGAGCCTGTGGGAGGTGGCGCGCGATTGGCGCGGTCTCGGGGTCCTTGCCCTCGTCTACTTCACGCTTGCGGTGATTTCCGCGTTTGTCGTCAAGCGGAGGCAGGTGCATGGTTAATCGCAGGCCCGCACGCATCATCGCGCTCGGCGTTCTCATGGTCGCGGCGGGCGTCGGCGGATATTTTCTTTGGCGTTCTGGACCCGCACCGTCGGTCGTCGGCGTCGTGCGCGCGACCCAAATCCGCATAGCGCCCGAGGTCGGTGGCCAGCTGGCCGCGATCAAAGTCCACAAGGGAGATAGCGTCCGCGCTGGTGACGTGGTCGCCGAGCTTTCCGCGCTCGAGCTGAGCGCGGCAGTCGTCCAGGCGCGCGCGACCCTTGCCGCCGCGCAGGCCAACCGCGACCACGTCTATGCCGGTGTGCGCGACGAAGAGATCGCCGCGCTCGCGGCCGAGATCGCCAAGGCGAAGTCGCGGCTCGTCTATGCACAATCGCAGCTCGATCGCACGGCCTACCTGGCGCGCAGCGATACCGCCACGCAGCAGTCGCTAGACCAAGCCCAGAACGACCTCGCGAGCGCGAGCGCCGACGTGGCCGAGGCGGAGGCCAACCATGCCGCGGCGGTTGCCGGCCCGACCAAAGAGGAGCTCGCCATCGCCGATACGCAGGTCAAGGCCGCGGCGGCCGCGCTCGCCGTTCTGGAGCGGAGGCTGGACAAGACCATCCTGCGGGCGCCGGCCGACGGCGTCGTCAGCGTAATCGTCGCCGAGGTCGGTGAGAACATCGTTGCTGGCCAGCCGGTGCTGGCGATCGAGGAAACTGGAAAGCAATGGCTGTCGTTCAACGTGCGGGAAGATTTCCTGCACGGCATCAGGGTGGGAATGACGGTCGACGTGGGAAGGATGGGCACGAGCGAAACAACCCCGGCGCTCGTCACTGAGCTCCTGCGGCTGGGGCCATTTGCAACCTGGCAGGCCGAGCGCGCGGTCGGTGATTACGACCGCAATACGTTGCGCCTGCGCCTCGATCTCCAACGCGATGTGACCAAGTTTGAGCCCGGGATGACCGTTTGGCTCACACGCTGACCGGTCTTACCAAGCCAAGAGAAGGAGAACGCCATGATCAAGCTTGTCGGTATTGTATCAGCATTGATATTCGCCCTCGACGCGCTCCCAGCAGCCCGGGCGCAGGTCATGCTGGACGTGTCAAAGATCACATGTGACCAATTCGCCGGTTACAAAATTACCACTCCTCAAAACGTCGCCATCTGGTTGAGCGGCTATTATCACGGTAAGCGCGGTACCACAGTCGTCGATATGCAAAAGCTTCTCGCAGATACGAAAACGATGGAAAGATATTGTATTCAAAATCCTCAAACACTGGTCATGAATGCAGTTGAAACAGTGCTTGGCGTGGGTAAATAGGCGCTTGGAAGACGAACGGCGGCGAGATCATCACCATGTCGCCCGAGGAATCCAAACGCTACATCGATGCGGTGTCTCCGGTCGCGGCGTCGATCCTCTCGGTTAACCCAAAGGTTAAGGACGACTACGAGGCGCTGCTGGCGGCTGCGCAACGGTATCGCTAGGGCGATACACGCCGAGGCGGGATGCAGCAAGCGGCGGCCAAGCGAGAACTCGCGATGGGCATGCAGCTGACGGGAAGGCGGGACCGCGTTGAGCGCGAATGACCGGTGAGGCACTGTCCCGTCATGGTCAATGTGCGGTTGCGGCAACCTGAGCGCCGTAGGCCCGCCGCTTGCGGTCATTGTGAACCCACGGATTGCCGGATTTGCCGCGCAGAAATTGCCTCGTCGCCTTGAGCGCGACCGGACCGACATTGGCGAGGAACAGCTTTTCGTGATCGCGCGAGAGCATTTCGATTGCTTGTTTCAAGGAGAGCCACTTCACAGCCTTGATGTCGTCCATCGGCTCGCGCACAGGACCACCGCTGGCCCGCATATGCCAAAACTGTACGATCTTGATCCGGCCGTCTACCGAATAGAGCATCGAGCCAAGAAAACCGTGAACCGAGACCTCGTGTCCGGTCTCTTCCAGCACCTCTCGTTTGGCGCCAGCAAGCGCGCCTTCACCTGGATAGAGCTTCCCCTTCGGCAGCACCCACGACTTGTCCCTTCGCAATCGCACGATTGCGATGCGAGGTCTCGAGCCTTCGCGTAAAACAATTCCGCCCGCAGCCAGAACAGGCCGGGCAGTCTCCGTTAGATCGGTCATGTCAATGCTAGGCCGGAGCCCCCCAATCGCTTGGAACGATCGCCGCGCTTCCCTTGATCGGGAGCGCCGCGCATGCTCGCTCGGGTATACTTAACGCGAGGTTAACCTCCACCCCGATTGGCGCACACGGCTGTGCGGCGACCCGGCAACGTCGTGGCGCGCGTGCGCAGTCGAGCAAATTTACCGGGTAGTTACGGTGTCGCCGTTACAAGTGACGATATGCATGGTCTTCTCAGAGCCCCGGACGCGGATTGTCCACGATGTCAACGGCGGATGGCCCCGATGGACCGTAAACCAATCGCCAGCACCGATTGCCTCGTCGACGTAACCTATGTCTGTGACTGGTGCGGCATGGAAGCAAAGCGCGCCGTGAGAGAGCAGCCAAAGTGTCCGACGCATCGCACGTTCGTCACGGCGTGATCTTGTCACGTAGTGACGGCGCGCCTCACGGAATTTTTTGACGACAAAGAGGTGAATTCTCGCGCTCCAGCGCGTGGCTACCCTGTTTCGCGGGGAATGGGCAAAGAGGCGCTCCGGCCGGAGCGGAGAGTCTCAGATCCGTCCCGGCGCCACGGTCAGCATGCTGGTGAAATCCGCTTTTGGTCTCTCTCGCAAAAGCGTTTCGCCCTTGACCATGTAGTGAACGGCTTCGGCGATATTGGTCGCGTGGTCGCCCATGCGCTCCAGATTCTTTGTACAAAACATCAAGTGAGCGCCGTAGGACGTCGCGAGCGACTTTTCCATCATTTCAACGAGAAGCTCCTGAGATAGACTTGTGCAGAGCTGGTCAATTTCTTGATCCCGCGTCCAAACTTCGACCGCCTTGGCGACATCGCGACGCGCAAAGCTATCAAGGACGTCCCGCAACTGAGTCAGCATCAGAGTGGCCATGTGGTCGACGCCACCCATCAACATCCGTGGCGGTTCTTCATCATTGATGGCAATGATGCGCTTGCCGATGTTCTTTGCGAGATCGCCTATGCGCTCGATCTCGTTTGCAATCCGCAAGATCCCAACAATCTGCCGAAGGTCATCGGCGACCGGTTGACGCCGGGCGATGGTCTCAATGGCCCTTTCCTCAATATTACGCTGCATGGCATCGATCGTCGCATCGGCGGCGATTATGCGCTGTGCGCGAGCCCCGTCGCGCGTCGTCAGTGCCTCGATCGCCTCGGCAATTTGGCGCTCGGCCAATCCTCCCATCTCCGCGATTGCCCGCGCGAGTTCCTGCAGGTCAGAGTCGAAGACTTTGGTGGTATGAGCCATTGCGCTGCGATCGATCCAAGCTGCGCCACACGACGCGAAGGGCTCCTTTTATGATGTTTCAATGTCCGCGCGATGACAGTTCCGGTTGCTGATTTTCGGCCTGCGTGCACGGCACAGACCGGTTGCAATACTACGATTTGGCCGGCCTGTGCGGCGACGCTCGACGTTCGCGCGAGTTATCCACTGGCTTGGAATTTTCGCTGGACTCTTTTGGCGCCATAAAATCGAATCAGTCAGGAAGGTGACGCAGCAGACATACCGCCGTGCCCGGCACGCCCCAGCGCGCACGATCCTCTGCAAGGCAGAGGCGCGTGCGCAGATTCGCGCTTGGCGACCCGGCTGATCCTCTAGCCCGTTACCGAAGGGAGTCCGCCGTTGGCTGATATCTTCGTCCAGTGCCCCCGTACTGGTGCGCCAATCGCAACTGGTCTGAAGAGCGAGTGGGTGCTGCTCAAAAGCCTTCCTCGCGTCCCTATTCCGGTGCGGTGCCCAGCCTGCGGTCAAATTCACAAATGGATGCCGCAGGACGCATGGATGGGTCCACCATCGCCCGCTCCGAGACTGTCCAGCGGTTCTCGCGCTGCATCTTAGAGTGTTTCACCCGGTAATCGGTCCAAGTAAGTAAAACAAAAGGATTTCGAGCGATTGCTCGGACCCGCTCGAGGTTTCGAATTACCCCGAGCCGGCGTCGCATATTAATGCTGTCTTCGCGCAAGCCTCGCGAGATACGGCAGAAACTGTCAATGGCTGTTCAAACCGACCCCTCTAGAAATGGCGAACGAAATCGGCGATCATCCAGATACCAATTTCAGCGTATTTTCCCATGTCGCCCGCGCGTGAGGTCGAGCTCAAGCTCGAAGTGCCCGCCGATAGCCTCTATAGGCTTGCTCGCAGCTCATTACTGCAGGCGGCGCGGAAGAGGCCGTCGAAACTCGCAACCCTCGTGTCGGTCTATTTCGACACCGATAAGTTGAGGCTCCGCGGCAAGGGATTATCGCTGCAAGTGCGGCGGATCGGTCGCCGCCACGTGCAGACGATCAAGCAGGAAAGCAACGGAAGCGCTGCCTTATTTGCCCGCAACGAATGGGAGCACCAAATCGGCGGGAGGCAGCCCGAACTCGACGTCACGAAAGACCCGGCGCTCAGACCGGTGTTCAACAAGAACGTGCGGCGCGGCTTGAAGCCGATTTTCGAGACGCGTGTGCGCCGCACGGTCTATCCGATCCGAAGTGGGGACAGCGAGATCGAGCTTACCCTCGACAGGGGAAAGATCGAGGCAGGTCGTCAGTCTACGCCGCTTTGCGAGCTGGAGCTGGAGCTCAAGCGGGGCGAATCTGCCGAGCTTTTCAAGCTCGCGCGCGTGCTCGCCGACGAAGTGCCGGTTCAGCTTGCGGTTAGGAGCGAGGCCGAGCGCGGCTACGCGCTCGTCGCCGGCGAGGAGCCCGAGGCAGTCAAGGCGGCGCAGGTCGCGCTCACACCGGATTGGAGCCGGCAAACCGCATTCAAAGCCATTGCCATGGCGTGCCTGCGCCAGCTGGTGGCCAATAAACCAGCCACGCTACGCGGCGACCCGGAGGGGGTGCACCAGATGCGGGTCGCGCTTCGGCGCTTGCGCGCGGCAATCTCGTTGTTTGCCGACATGCTTCTTGATCCGCAGACGGAGGAGATGAAGAGCCAATTCAAGTGGATCACTCAGGAGCTGGGCCCAGCGCGCGAGCTTCATGTATTCATCAGTCGGGTTGTGAGGCCGATCGCACGCGGCGGCGACTGGACGCGCAACCCCGACGATCTCACACGCTTGGTGCGAGAACAGCCGATTGTCGGGGCTGCCGCCGACGAGCTGCGGCGACGCTGGAAGAAGTTTTTGAAAGCGGGTGCGCAGCTGCGCGAGCTCGACCCCGAGCGGCGGCATCGGATGCGTCTCCAAGCCAAGAAGCTGCGGTACGCCTCGGAATTCTTTGCCGGTGCCTTCCCCGGCAAGAAGGCTGGGCGGCGCCGGAACCGCTTCGTGGCCGGACTGGAGAAACTACAGGACGCCCTCGGGGAGTTGAACGACATCGCAGTGCATGCGGGGCTGACCGAACGGCTCGTCGATGGGCAGGACGCTCGCGGCAAGCAGCGCGAAGGGCCCGCCAAGAAAGCGTTTGCCGCGGGTCGCCTTTCTGGTCACGAGGAAGCGCGCATCGCGTCCGTGCTCAAGGATGCGGAGCGGGCCTACCGCGGCTTCGCTAAGGCGAAGCCATTTTGGTCCTGACTTAGCTGCCCAAGGCAACCACAAGGGAAGCCGGGCGGCCGTCAAACCAAGTTTCTGCCGATACGAGTGCTGAGTTGACGCACGCTGAAAGCGCTTGATTGGCTATCGCGGCGAAGTAAGGAGGCATGCATGCGTATCGCCATCATTGGCGCTGGGTCGGTCGGCGCCACACTGGGGCAAGCCTGGATCAGACATGGCGACGATGTGATCTGGGGATTACGCAATCCCGCGGACCCAAAATATGCGTCGTTACCCAAGGAGCGCGTCAAATCGCTGGCCGAAGCAGTCAAGGCCGCCGAGGTCGTGGTGATCGCGACGCCCTGGTCCGCGACCGAGGCAGCGATCAAGAGCCTGGGCAACCTCGCGGGCAAGATCGTGATCGACTGCACGAACCCATTGGGCATGGCGGCCGGCGGCTTGCAACTTGTGCTCGGTTTCAACACCTCTGCCGGCGAGCAGGTCGCGAGCTGGGCGCCGGGCGCGTTCGTCTTCAAGACGCTCAACACGACGGGAGCCGGCAATATGGCCAAGGCGGCCGACTATCCGATTCCGCCGGTCATGCTGGTTGCCGGCGACGATGCCGGCAAGAAACCAAAGGTCATGGAGCTCGTCGCCAAGCTCGGTTTCGAAGCAGCTGATGCCGGACCGTTGAAGAACGCGCGCCTATTGGAGCCGTTCGCCATGGTCTGGATCGATCAAGCGATGAAGCGCGGCCGCGGGCGCGATTTTGCCTTCGCGCTGGTGAGCATGAAGTGATGCCACGCGTCCTGCCCGTCGTGCCCGCTAGGCTGTGATCTATCCTTGCCGCGGCGGCTGTGGGTTGTGGGCCGGATCGGTATCGTATTTGAACATTTGAACGATGATGGGGCCGCCAACCAAAGGCTTCAGCTCGGCCTCTAACTTATCCGCTTTATCCCTCTCGTAAACTTCCTCGCCGCCGACATAAAGCGCAAACGACTTGGTGTATTTTGCCTTCTTGGCAGGATCCTCGATCGTTTTTTTCGTCCATTCATAGAGCGGAAAATTTTCGATGCCGTTGGCCTCGGCCTCGCTGACGTAATCGGCGAAAGCATCGAACTGGCATTTCATGACGGCGTCATGCCTGCTCAATATGTCGGCGAGCGCGGAAATGGACGCATCTCCCGGATTGTTCCGCGCCGCCTGCGCGAATTCGTCGCTCAACGTCAACCGTAATTGAAATTTCAAATCGTCGCTCACAGGTCATGCCTTTCCGCTACGGAGTGGCCATTTGCACTCGCACGCCCCCGGCCGGGGAAAAATCCGCACTGCTACGCGGCATGATAAGAGATTGGCAGGGGTCCCGGTTTCAGGCTTAATGAATGGATAGCTTTAGGGAGAAGGGCCATGAGAAGACATTCTGCCATTCTCTGCATCGGTGTGCTGGCAAGCTTTGCCCTGTTCGCTGCCGCAAAACCCGGCTTCGCGCAAGACAAGGTGATCAAGATCGGCGGGCTTTTCGCCATGTCGGGTCCGGGTTCCTATTTCGGAGTGCAGGACAAGCAGGGCATTGAGCTTGCGATCGAGCAACTCAACAAATCCGGGGTCAACGGCTACAGGCTCGAGGGTCAATACGAGGACTCAGCGTGCAGTCCCTTACCGGCAACGCAAGCGGCCAAGCGGCTGCTGGAGCAATACAAGCCGCATGTCGTGCTCGGCGAAGAGTGCTCGGACGCAACGCTGGCAATCATGCCGCTCATGGAGCAGGCGAAGGTGCCCTTGCTCAACGCGGGCTCGTCCTCGATCAAGATCACCGATCCCGGCAACCCATGGACGTTTCGCATCATGCCCAACGAGGTGATGCAGGGCGTCGACATCGCGACCAACGCCTATAAACGTTTGAACGCCCGCACGGCGGTGCTGCTCTACGAAAACACCAACGCGGGAATCGGCAATGCCAAGGTCTTCGCTGACACATTCAAGTCGCTCGGCGGAGAAATCCTCGCCGATATCGGCTTCGGCCGCGACGTGAACGACTTCACCGCGATCGCAACCCGCGTCGCCGGTCTCGGCAAGGTGGACGTGATCCCGACCTACACGCTCGAAGGCCAAGGGCTGCGCATCACCCAGGCGCTCGCTCAGGCCGGCGTCACGAAGGGCGGCGGAGGGCAGTCGATCCAGCTCGGCACCATCTGGCTTCCGTTCGGCTTTGAGCAGAAGGCGGGCAAGGCGGCGCTTGGCTACATCCGCATCGTGCAATTCGATCCGATCGACAAGCGCGAGGTTGTGCAGAACTTCATTCGCTCCTTCAAAGCCAAATACAATCAGGAACCGACGCATATCAACGCGCACGCTTTCGACCAGATTCTGGTCGTCGCCGACGTCATTCGCCGCGGTGGCAAGGACTCGCAGTCGATCCGCGATATCATGGCCATGACGAAGAACTTCTCAGGCGTGACCGGCAGTGTCGAATTCGACAAGAGCAACCAAAACGTCAAGATGGATACCATCCATTACATGGAGACCTTGCCGGATCTGTCATGGAAGGCGCTCGGCTGGAACTGAGCGGTCATGCTGACCGTCGCGCTCCAGCAGGGAATCAATGGCATAGTTTTCGGGAGCCTCTATGTCCTCGTGGCATTGGGGCTCACTCTTATCTACGGCGTTCTCGTCCAGATCAATTTCGCGCACGCGGACATTGTAACCATCGGCGCGTTCGCGGCGTATTTCTTTACCTTCGTATTCGGCGGCAATTACCTCGCGAGTATCGGCATCGCGCTCATGGTCGGTGCTGCGCTCGGTTGGCTCGTGAACGCAGCGATCTTCGCTCCGCTGCGCGAGCGCGGCAGCGAATTGCTGCCGTTGATCGCGACCATCGGCGTTTCCATTCTGCTGCAGAATGCGATGCTGCTCTGGTTTGGGCCGATCCCATATGCGTTCGATAGCCCGTACAGCAACAAAGTCATTCGGCTCTGGGGCGGCATGTTCATCACCTGGCAGAACCTGATCATCATCGTCGTATCCGCGCTGACCATCGCGCTCCTCTACGCATTCATGAAGTTCACCATGATGGGCAAGGCCCTGCGCGCGGTCGCGCAGGACCGCGAGACCGCGGGCCTCATGGGCATCAATCCCAATCAGCTCATCATGCTGACCTTCGTGATCGCGTCGGCGCTTGCTGGCATGGGTGGCGCCATGCTGGGGCCCATCCTCGTGCTCACCCCCTTTGCCGGCACGAGCGTCATCGTCAAGGCTTTTGCCATCGTCATCATCGGTGGATTCGGCAATGTAGAGGGGACAATTATCGCCGGCCTGGCGGTGGGTTTGATCGAAAGCTTCGCGACTCAGCTCGTGAATCCCGGGCTGACCGACATCGTCGTCTTCACGTTGCTTCTGCTGATGCTGGCAGTCCGTCCGACCGGGCTCATCGCCGAAGAGCGCGAAGAGAATGTCTAGCGACGCTCACTTGCTTGCCAGCCCATCCGGTAAGCGGCGCTGGTGGCTCCTCATCGCCGTAGTTGTCGTCGCGATCTTGCCCCTGGTATTTCAGGATTCCTATTGGCGTGCGAACCTGATCGTTTGCGCGATCAACGTCATGCTGGCCATGGGGCTCGATTTCATTCTCGGTTATGCCGGTCAGCTCAACCTCGGTCACTCGGCGTTCTACGGCATCGGTGCCTACGCCTCCACGTTGCTCATTATCAAGCTCGGCGTGCCATTCTGGATCGCGTTCGGTGCCGGAATGGCGCTGTCCGGCGCCGCCGGTATGGCGTTATCGCTGTTCGCGGTGCGGCTGCGGGGCCACTACCTCGCCATCGCTTCGCTGGGCTTTGCCGTCATCGTGCACCAGGTGCTGCTGAACTGGATCAGCCTCACGCAAGGACCGTTGGGCATCTACGCTATCAAGCCGCCGCCGGACATTGCCCTGCCGGGGCTCCCGGTCATCTCGTTCAGCAACCCGGCGAACATGTTCTATCTCGTCGCGGGCTTCGCATTTCTTTTCTATGTTCTCCTCGACCAGCTTGTCCGATCGCCCATCGGCGAAACGCTCGCGGCGATCAGAGAGGATGAGGTTTCGGCGGCGTCGTTCGGCATCAATTGCACGGCCTGGAAGGTTTTTGCCTTCGGCATGGGCTCGGCACTCGCGGGCGCGGCTGGGGCCTTCTATGCGAGCTTCGTCGGAACGCTGGTCCCGGATGCCTTTACCATTACGGAATCGTTCACCCTTCTCGGTATGGTGATCGTCGGCGGCATGGGAACGCTGATGGGCCCGGTCTGGGGCGCGATCTTGCTCACCGTCTTGCCCGAGCTCTTGCGCGGTTTCGGCGACCTGCGTCTCGTCGTCTATGGCGCGGCACTCACGCTCGTTGTGCTGTTCCTGCCAGGTGGAATCGTGCAAGCGGTGCGGATCGCGCGGGCGCGTCTGGGTTTCTTACCGGTCGCGACTGATGCAGGCGCGCGTCAATGACCGCGGCCTCGGCTGCTCCCGCCCTTAAGCCGCGTCCTGCGACCACGGCCGCTCTCTTTTGCGGCGAAGGTTTGCACAAGCGATTCGGCGGTGTGCAGGCGGTCCGTGAGATCTCACTCAATGTTCCGCAGGGCAGCGTGTTTGCCATCATCGGCCCGAACGGGGCCGGCAAATCGACGCTGCTCAACCTGATGAGCGGCCTTTATCAGCCGGACCGGGGCCGGATGATGTTCGACGGCATCCAGCTCGTCGGCGTGCCCGCCTACAAACGGGCGCGGCTCGGCCTTGCGCGCACATTCCAGAAGTTACGGGTCTTTAAGCACTTATCAGTGCTCGGTAACGTCATCGCCGCGTCTCACATCCATCACCGGATCCCGGCGTGGCAATACGTCATCCACGGGCCTGCATTCGCGCGCGATCATGGTCGCTGCCGCGCGGAGGCGCACGAGCTCCTGCGCTTCGTCGGGCTCGAAGCGCGGGCGTCGGCGCTCGCCGCGTCGCTCGCCTATGGCGAGCAGCGCATGCTCGAACTTGCCCGCGCGCTCGCGACCTCGCCCCGGCTGCTCATGCTCGACGAGCCCGCCGCCGGCCTCAATGCGGCGGAGGTGGAACGGCTGCTCGAGCGTATCCTGCGCCTTCGCGAGCGCGGCATAACCATCGTCGTGGTCGAGCACAATATGGATCTGGTGATGAAGATCGCAGATCGCGTGCTGGTGATGGATTACGGGCAGCATCTGTTCGAGGGAACGCCTGCCGAGGTCCAGGCCCATCCGACTGTTATTGCCGCCTATCTTGGAGCATGACGTGACTGCACTGCTCCGGGCTGAAGGACTTGAACTCGCCTACGGCGAGATCGCGGCCTGCCGCGGTATCAGTTTTCATATCGCGGAGGGCGAGATCGTCACTTTGATCGGCGCCAACGGTGCCGGCAAATCGACCACGTTGCGGGCGATCGCCGGCGCACTTCTTCCGCGCGCCGGCTCGATCCATTTGCGCGGGCAGGACATCACATACCTGCCTTCGTATGAGCGCACCCGACTCGGAATCTCGCTCGTTCCCGAGGGGCGGCGCGTCTTTCCGTTCCTCACCGTGCGCGAGAATCTCGAGCTCGGCGCCTTCAAGTACCGCAGGCAGATCGGGAAGATCCGAGGTCTCATGGATAAGATCTTCGACCTGTTTCCGCGGCTGCGCGACCGCGCGGGCCAAAATGCCGGAACGCTTTCCGGTGGCGAGCAACAGATGCTCGCACTTGGGCGCGCGATGATGTCCGAACCGGACCTCGTCTGTCTCGATGAACCGTCACTGGGACTCGCGCCGATGGTCGTCCAGGACATCTTCGGCACGATCAAGACGATCAATGCTGCCGGTACGAGTGTCCTCCTCGTCGAGCAGAATGCGCGCTATGCGCTCGAGACTGCGAGCCGCGGTTATGTGTTGCAGACGGGATCGATCATTGCAAGCGGCGCCTGTGTGGCCTTGCGCCACGATGATCGCGTACGCCAAGCCTATCTCGGCCGCAGCGCGGCCGAACAGGTGAAGCTTTGAAACGCACCATGTCGCCCGCGCATCAGCGATAGGACATCCGATTGTTTTTGTTTGCCGTCGTCCCCGCGAAAGCGGGGGACGCATATTCCGGCGGCGGTGATCCTGGGTCCCCGCGGGCGCGGGGACGACGCTCACATCAACCTGATCATGCTGATCCGATCTCATCTGCCCAATATTGCGTCTTTCATCGCACGCGGGTCACGACTGCGCCATGCGCCGGCATCGACCGCCCGTAAGAAATCGGCAAGGTGCTGGTTGAAGGCGGCCGGCTCCTCGAGGTTGATGGTGTGGCCTGCATTGGGCATCACCACCAGCGCTGCCGTCGGGATCGTCCGTTTCATGAGAAGCGCGGGTTCGAGGCACGGCCAGTCCTCGTCACCGGTCATGACGAGGGTTGGCACGGTGATCGCCTTCATCCTATCGACGAGATCGAACAACGAGGGGCGTCGTTTTTGGACGCCGCGCAAGGTGCGGGCTGAACCTTCGCTCGAGTGCTCGGCGAGCTGATGGAGGAATTCCTGCCAGCCGCGCGGGTCCTTGTTCTGGAACTGGACCCGCGTCGGCCCGAGCGCATAGGCTTGGGCGGCCTTCGCCATGCCCTCCTCGAATTTCCGTGCCGCCGCCTCCGCTTCGTCTGCGAATTGCTGGCGCTGATTGGGCGCGGCGCCGTAGCCGCAGCCCGCCACGACCAGCGAGTGCGCGCGCTGCGGATAGGTGAAGCCGAAGTGGAGCGCGGCAAAACCGCCCATGGATAGGCCGACGATGTGAGCTTTGTCGATCTTCAGCGCGTCTAGCACGGCCCGAATGTCATCGCGGGCGCGGTCTTGCGAATAGCGCTCCCCGTCCGATGGCACGTCCGAAGGCGGATAGCCCCGCGCGTTGTAGGCGATGCACCGATAGCTGCGGGAAAAATGGCGAACTTGCGTCTCCCAGGAACGATAGTCGCCGGCAAATTCATGCACGAAGACGATCGGAACACCCGATCCGCTTTCCTCGTAATAGAGTTTGACGTTGTCGTCGGTGGTCAGATGCGGCACTGGTCACTCCTACGCTCGATTGCACTGCCGGCTATCCAAGGTCCGAGCAACTGCTATTCTGTCACCGCCATCTGTCACTGCTATCATTTCGCCTTGGGGAATTGAATGGCACGGCTAATCCGATTGGCAGCTGGTGCGATTGTGGTCGGCCTCAGCGTCGGGCCGGCGCTATCGCAGGACTGGCCCACCCGGCCAGTGACGATGGTCGTTCCGTTCGCTGCCGGTGGTCCGGCAGACACGGTCGGACGCATTCTGGCCCCCGGCCTTTCCGAGCAACTCGGCCAACAAGTCATCGTCGAGAATGTGGGCGGCTCTGGCGGCATGACCGGCGCTTCGCGCGTGGCGAAGGCGGCGCCTGACGGCTATCAGTTCGTGCTCGGCAATGTCGGCACCCATGCCGCAAATCAGACGTTCTATAAAACTCCGCTCTACAACGCCGCGACCGATTTCGCGCCCGTCATGCTGATCGCTCAGACGCCGCTGGTCCTGCTCGCGCGCAAGGATTTGCCTGCCGATAATCTGCGGGAATTCATCGCCTATGCGAAAGCGAATCAAACGAGCATGCAGTACGGCTCGGGCGGAGCGGGTTCGGCGAGCCATCTCGCTTGCGTGCTGTTGAATACGGCCGTCGGTATCAATGTCACACACGTTCCCTATCGCGGCGCCGCTCCGGCGATGCAGGACTTGATCGCTGGCCGGATCGATTACCAATGTCCTGACACGCCGATCGCGATTCCCCAGATTCAGAGCAAGATGGTCAAAGCGATCGCGATCCTTACGCGCGATCGCTCACCGAGCCTGCCCGCTCAGGCAACCGCGCACGAGCAAGGGTTGACCGATTTCGACGCATCCAACTGGTTTGCCGCCTTCTTTCCCAAAGGGACGCCTGCGGCGATTGTCGACAAGCTCCATGCTGCCACGCTCGCGACCATCAACACCCCCGCTGTGGAAATGCGCATGCGGGAGATCGGGGCCGATCTCGTCACCCGCGAGCGCAGCTCGCCCCATTATCTGCAAAAATTCGTCGCGACCGAGATTGAAAAATGGGCCGGGCCCATCAAGGCCAGCGGGGTCTCGATGGACTAAGCCGCCGACAGCTGCCGGTCGCGGCGATCCGAACCATCTCTTAGCATTGATCAATCCGCATCATGCCGATCAGGCTCGCTGAAAACTTTCGCGCCGTGTTCTACGCGCCGTTCTACGCCGCCCAGGTCCTCGGACTTTATGCAAGCGAAGGTGTGGACCTCGAATTGGTCAGTTCGTCCGTTCCAGGTGACGGCGTGTCGGCTCTCCTCAACGACACGATCGACATTACGTGGGGTGGGCCGATGCGGGTCATGAAAGCCCACGACCTACAGCCAAGCTCGCCGCTGGTTTGCTTTTGCGAAGTCGTCGCCCGCGACCCGTTCTTTCTTGTGGGCAGACATCGTCCTTCCGAATTTCAGCTCCGGGATTTGGCTTCGCTGCGATTTGCGGCGGTATCCGAAGTGCCGACGCCTTGGATGTGCCTTCAGCACGACCTGCGTGAGCACGGTATCGATCCATCTCGGCTCGCACGCGCGCCCGATCAGTCGATGAACGCCAATTTCGAAGCGCTGTGCAAGGGGCAGCTCGATGTGGTGCAGCTCTTCGAACCCTATGCATCCATGGCCGTGGCGTCCGGTGCGGGCGACATTCTCTATGCGGCCAGTACGCGGGGACCAACCGTCTATACGACGTTCATTGCCACGAAAAGCGCAGTTGCGCGCCACCGCGATGCATTTGCGGCCGTCTCGCGCGCGATCGAGCATATGCAGGGCTGGCTTGTCGCACACGGTGCGGAGGAATTGGCCGAAATCACCGCGCCTTTCTATCGCGACATCCCCCGCCCTATCCTGGTGAGTTCGCTACACCGCTACGCTGACGCCGGGATTTGGGCTCGCACGCCCGAGGTTTCGAGAGAGGGATTCAGACGGCTCGGCGAATGTCTCGCATCAGGCGGATTTGTCTCTCGGATGCCGTCATACGAGGACTGCGTGGCAGGCGAATGAGCGCTGGCGGGCGGCAGCGTGCGTCTTCCAGCGCTGCTCGCGCCCTAAAACGGGCAGGAGAGCTGATCCTCGGTCAAGGAGAAGCGCCCGTGCGCGTCGCTTCGACGAAGCGCTCGGTGGCATCGTCGACGTGGCGGCCGGATCGGCCTCGGGGCGCATGAATATAGAGGTGGGAGGCTTTCGCTGTCTGGCCATCCGTCGCCGATCGTGGCGGCAACGGCAACTCGTAATGGACCGGCCTCGCGTGATCCGCCAGCATCTTCTCGGCATTGCAGACCTTACTGTAGTTCATGATGCCACGCATGAAATTGGTCTGCCCTCGCACCAGATGGCGCGCGAGCACACCGGCAAACGCCGGTGCGGTCCACCAGGTCATGTGCTTGCGGTAGAGTACACGCTGGGTGTCCAAGAGCTCGCGATAGAACGTCGCAAGCGGCAACTTTGTCGGTAGCACTGCATGCTGGATGTCGAATAAGCGATAATCTCGCGTTTGCAGTCTCCGTTGCTCGGTAAGCCAGGTCTCGGTGCCCGGATAGGGCGTATTGATGCTGATGTTCACCACCTCCGGGACACCCATGCACCAATCACGCACGGTGCGGAATCGATCCTCATCCCAGTCCGGGTCGGCAATGATATTGATTGCCACACCAATGCCCAACGAGCGGGCGAACTCCAACGCCTCGAAGTTGCGCCCCAGCGGGATGCGTTTGCGAAATTTCCGCAACCCTTCCTCGTCGAGTGCCTCGATGCCGAGGAAGATGTAGGTGAGGCCGATCTTATTCCAGAACTGGAATACTTCCTTGTTTCGAAGCAGCACGTCCCCGCGCGTTTCCAAGTAGAATTGCTTGCGCATTCCCGTGCGGGCGATCGCTTCGCCGATTGCAAAGCCGTGCCGTTCGTGAATGAATGCGACATCGTCAACGATGAAAATGCCCGGCTCGCGGATGGAGGCTAGATCCTCGAGCACCCGTTCCGGGCTGAGCGGCCGGTAGCTGCGGCCATAGAACGTCCAGGCGCTGCAGAAAGAACAGTCCCATGGGCACCCGCGCGAGAATTCGACCGAGGCGCAGGGGTCGAGCACGCCGATGAAATATTTGCGGCGGTGGCGCACGAGATCGCGCGCGGGCCTGATTTCGTCGAGGTGCTCGACGAATCCCGGCCGAGGACCCTCGCCGTCCGCGGTGACGGCGCCGGGCACTTTAGCGATCGCGCCGCGGTCGCCCATGACGGCTTCAAGGAGCTTGACGATGGCCGGTTCGCCCTCGCCCTTGAGCACGCAATCGATGGCGCCCTCGCCGTGTTCCAAAATGGCCCGCGCCGTGAAGGAGGCGCTGTGGCCCCCCACGCAGATGAAAGAGCGTGGTAGAGCAAGCTTCGTAGCCTTCGCCAGATCGACAACCTCTGGGACATTGGCGAGATAGTTGCAGGAAAAGGCGATTAAATCCGGCCGCCACTCTGCGATCATACGGTGATAATCGGAGTGGCTCTCGACCTGCAAATCCACGAGACGGACTGAGTGCCCGGCGCGGCGGGCGGCCTCCGCCACTAATTCGAGGCCTAATGGTTCAAGCCGAAGGAAGACATTCGTGTAGAGCAAGGGGCCGGGATGAACGAATAGAATCTTCATCGGAGCCTCGGGAGCTGGCAAACGTCAGTCGCGGCACTCTCACAATCCGAGAGCGTACTGGTCAAGGCCGTTGGAGGGGGCTTAGAGGCCGTCACCGCGATTGCCTCATCAGCCCTTTCTTTTCCTTTTGGTGGTCGCGCCCTCAGGGACTTAGGCGGAGTACCGGCAACCCTTCCGGTTGGCACCTGGAGCGCCAGCATACCGCTGCACCTCTCGCCAATCACTTGATCCCTGCTGCCAGTCGGAACTTCAAACATTACTTCCCAAGTAGATTCTCGGTTCGATCCCGCAATCTCTTGATCAAGGCCTCGGCACCGCCTGCCGCAATGATTGAGGCGAATTCGTCGCGCCGCGTTGCGAGATCACTGATGGTTCCGTTGAGATAGATGTCGATCACCCGCTCGCCGCGGACCAGGTAATTTATGTTGACGGTCCGACCATTTGGCTGCAGCAGCTTCGTTTTGACGATCTCGCCGCCGCCGCGCGATTCTGGCGTCGTCTGCGGATCGACGACGAAGCTTTCGCCGGAATAATCCTTTATCTGGCTTGCATAATCGGCAACGATGAACCGGGCGAAGGCCTCCCGGACCGCCGCCTGCTGTTCTGCAGAGAAGCTTTTCCAGGCCGGACCCACGGCCAGCCGCGTCATAGTCGGGATATCGAACACCGCGGCAAAGACAGGCGAAAAGCGTTTGTCGCGCTCGCGCACGCTGAGTCGCGCAGCCTGCTGGATCGTCGGCATCAGTTGCTGATAGTAGTTTTGGATTTTTGCGACGGCGGCGCTCGGCGTCTGGGCTCGCAATGGGAGGAGGCCCAGCAACGCCATCAGCACCACTGCCATTAACCAGGCCGTCGAGGGGCTCAGGCCGAGCTTGAAATCCTTTGGTGTAAATGTTTCCGCTCGTGCGGTGAGGTTTTCGCCGTGATGAGCCGCATTTAACATTTTATTCCGCAGTCGGCCGCAGGTCGTTTTGCAAAGCGTGTTTAGATTTTGGGCGGGATTACGGCAGCGTGATGGCGTGCGGGGACAAAAGTTGGCCTTCATCTTGCGGTCATGCTTGCAAGCGAGTGGCAGGGGGCCCCGCACCTCACCCTTTCACCGATCGGGCCGCCACATCGATACATGAATTCGTGAAGTGAAAAGTTTGCAAAGCGTTTTCAATCCTTTCAGGATGCGCGTATCGCCGGGCACTTTGGCTGCGGCAGCAGATGGCGCTGACAGAATTCCGATTCAAGCACGCAATGTAACCGTAGCCGCGATCACACGGCTGGTGCAGCTGTCGAGTCGGTACGCGTGGCCGACCATCCTGAGCTTCCTGCTCCTGGCGGTAGTCTCGGCGACCTATTTCACGCGGCATTTCGCCATTGTCACCGACAGCAAAGAACTTCTGTCGAGTTCGCTGCCATGGCGCCAACAGGAGAGGATGCTCCATAACGCCTTTCCGCAACGGATTGACCAGATCATTGCGGTAATAGATGCGAGCACACCGGAGGCCGCCGATGATGCCGCCGATGCGCTGGTTAATGGGCTTGCGTCTCGGTCGGACGTGATCCGCAGCGTCAGTCGTCCCGATGGCGGCGAGTTCTTTGAACGTGATGGCATCCTCTTGCTCGGTCTGGACGAGGTGCAGCACAGCACCGCGGACCTGATCTCTGCCCAACCCTTCCTCGGAACGCTGGCCGCCGATCCGACGCTGCGCGGTGTTTTTCGCGCCTTGTCTCAGTCGCTCGAGGGTGTGCGCCTGGGGAAAGCAAAGCTGGAGGATCTCAAGCCCGCCTTTGCTGCGCTCGCTGATTCACTCGAACGCCTGGCGAAAGGAAAGAGCCCTGCTTTCTCCTGGCGTGAACTGATCGCGGGCCGACCGCCGAAGCCCTCAGAGCTTCGTCGCTTCGTGAACATAGAGCCGGTCCTCGATTTCGGTAATCTGCAGCCGGGAGGCAAAGCAACGGCAGTGATACGCGAAGTAACGTCCAGGCTCGGGCCCACGGCCGAGCACGGAGTGCAGGTGCGTCTCACCGGGTCGGTCGTCCTTTCCGACGAGGAGTTTGCTACGGTCGCCGACGGCGCAGTCCTCAACGGCCTCATTACGTTGCTTCTTGTCGGCTTGGTGCTGTGGCTGGCGCTGAGGAACGCGCGCATCATCGTCGCTGTCCTTGTGAATCTCGTTTTCGGACTGATCTACACAGCCGCTATCGGTCTGTGGATGGTGGGAGCGCTGAACCTCATCTCGGTCGCATTCGCTGTTCTCTTTGTTGGCCTCGGCGTTGATTTCGGTATCCAGTTCTGCGTCCGCTATCGATCCGAGCGGCATGGATCCGGTGATCTCGATGAGGCACTCCTGGCGACGGCACGCGGGATGGCGGCGCCGCTCCTGCTCGCAGCAGCTTCGATCGCGGCCGCGTTCTACTCGTTCCTGCCGACCGCGTATCGCGGTCTTTCCGAGCTTGGCCTGATCGCCGGAATCGGCATCATCATTGCGCTCGCGACTACATTAACCCTGCTTCCGGCCTTGCTCACGGTGCTCAAACCACCCCCTGAGCAGAAGCCCATCGGCTTTGCCGCGCTGGCGTTTCTGGATCGCTTTCTGGAGAAGCGGCGCAACTGGATAGTCGGAACGACGCTAGCCGCTACCATTCTTGGTTTGCCGCTGCTCGCAGGTTTGCGCTTCGACTTCAATCCACTGAACCTGCGGGCACAGGATGCGGAATCGGTCGTCACATTGCTCGACTTGATGAAAGTTCCGGACACGAGCCCGAACACGATCGATGTGCTCAAAAGCGATCTCGCCCAGGCCGCGGCCACCGCCGAAGCGCTGCGCCGGGTGCCGGAGGCCGGCCGGGTGTTGACGCTGCAAAGCTTCGTTCCAGAAGATCAAGACGCCAAGCTCGCTCTGATCGAGGACGCGAGCTTTTTTCTGCAGAATACCCTCAGCCCTGACGAGGTCGGTGCCGAACCAACGCCGGCGGATACCCGGGCAGAGATCGCCAAGCTGGTCCTTGCACTGTCTGAGGTGGTCCGTGACGTGGATAGTTCTGCCGCAGTACAGGCGCGCCGGCTTGCAAGCGCTGAGCTGTCTGGCGTGGTGCGTGACCTAGATAGCCCTGCCGCAGTGCAGGCGCGCCGTCTGGCAAGCGTGCTGGCGCCCTTGGTACACGCGCCGCCGGCCGCCTTGAACGAAGTCGAACACACTCTGGTCGCGCCGTTAAGGACCACGCTGCGCCAAGCGAAACGTCTCCTTAGCGCCGAACGGGTGAGTGTCGAAACTCTCCCACCCGAGCTGAAGAAGAGCTGGATGTCCGCTGACGGCCGAGTCCGGGTCGAGGTGATGCCGAAAGGCGATGGCAACGACAATGCCGTCTTGGGTCGCTTCGTTACGGCCGTTCGCGGCGTCGCACCGGAGGCCGCCGGCACGCCTGTTTTCATGATCGAGGCCGCCGCAACCGTCGTGAAGGCATTTCTCCAGGCCGGCATCCTGTCGGTGGTGTTGATTACGCTGATCCTGTTTGTCGCGCTGCGCCGGTGGATCGATGTTGCGCTGACGCTGGTACCTCTGCTCGTTGCTATCATTGTCACGCTCGAGATCTGCGTGCTCATCGGGCTGCGGTTGAATTTTGCCAACATTATTGCACTTCCGCTTCTGCTCGGCGTTGGGGTCGCCTTCAAGATCTACTACATCATTGCTTGGCGCTCGGGGGAGACGAACTTCCTGCAATCGAGCCTGACGCGCGCCATCTTCTTCAGCGCCTGCACAACGGCTATCGCTTTCGGAAGCCTGTGCTTCTCACATCACCCGGGTACATCGAGCATGGGCAAGCTGATGGCCCTGTCACTCCTGACAACGCTCGCAGCCGCAGTCATCTTCCAGCCGGCTCTGATGGCGACGCAGCGGGAGAAGCGCCGCGCTTGATGAAGCGGGATCGGCGCAAAATGCGAAACTGCGGCAAAAAAGCAACAGTCATCGCGAAGAGCAACTGGTAACTTAGCTCTGATAGGTTTGAGGCGGCGAGCCAGGGCGGCATGCACCCGCGTTGATGCCTTTTGCGCCGTGCCAAACCTGCCATGGGCGCCAGGAACAAAGTAGATGCGTCGTGCTCGGCCGTGGAGCAAATGGGCGACCGCGTGGGTAACAGCGCTGCTCGTGAGCGCATGCGCGGGCGTGCCCCGAGACGCGGCGCTGCCGATCAGCGATCCCAACGAGAAAGCAAACCGCGAAGTATTGGCGGCGAATCAACGAATACTGGGACCAATATCCGAAGGCGTAAGAGCGGCCGTACCGGGCCCCGTCCACGACAGGTTGCATGATCTGAATGCGAATTTGAAGGAGCCACGCATCTTGGTAAATAATGTGCTGCAATTGCGTTTCGACGCGGCGGCACGCACGACCACCCGCTTCGTACTCAACTCAACCTTGGGCATCGGCGGGCTGGTTGATGTGGCGGGTCCCAACGGCATTGCGCAGCAGAGCGGCGATTTCGGCCAGACCCTGTTTGTCTGGGGGGTAAGCGAGGGTCCCTATGTGGTGTGGCCGTATACGGGCCCCGCGACGCTGCGCGATGCGGTCGGATCGGTCGTGGATATGGCCGCCAATCCGCTAGGCTGGCTGGTAGGAACGCAAATAGCCTTAACGACCACACAAGTAGCGGTAACTGCCGGCACCACAAGCGTGGATGCGGTCGACCGGCTGGGCCAATTGAAGATGGCCGAAGATGCTTCCATCGATTTCTACAGCTTCATCCGCTCGAGTTATTATCAGATGCGGCGGGCGGAGCTGCGCGAAGCCATCGGGCTTCCGAGTGTCATTGAGTCGCCGGCGACCAGTGACATTGACGACGAGCCGGCTGACGCTAGTCAGTCGGTGGCGGCCGCCCGCTAACGAGATGCCGGCAAGGCTGCTGGCATCCATCGGTACTGGCGAGGCAGGGAAGACGGGCTCGAGCGTGGATGAAGACGGAAATTATCGAAAAGCCCTGCGCGTGAGCTGTGAGACGGCTTGCGTGTCCTGCGGTACCGTTTGATCAAGTGCTCCAATGAGTGCATGAACGCAGTCTGCCCACGTTCGGGGACGGTATTCGGCCCGCAGTTGCGCCTCTCGCGCAGCTAGGTAACCGGGCTCGATGAGCGGCCGTTCGATCTTTGCCAATGCATCATCTTCGTTCAAGGGATCGAAATAATCGATAAGGTTGCCACCGGCTTCCGGGATCGCTGTGTGGTTGGAGGCCACGCAGAACTTCCCGTGCGCCAAGCTTTCCGCAACCGGCAATCCCCAGCCCTCGCACAGACTTGGAAACACCGTGAATAGGCAAGAACGATAAGCTTGCTGCAATTGTGCATCGGACAAGCTTCGCAGAAGGATGATCTTACCATTTAGATAGTTGCTCGCCTCGAGATCCGCCAACAAGTCCTCAACCAACCAGCCGATCTTCCCAGCGAAAATCAAGTTCGGCACGAGGTTAGCGCCGTGACGCTCCAACAGTCGTTGCCATACTCTGACAAGCAGCCGATGATTCTTTCTAAGTTCAATGGTGGAGACCAATAAGACATAGCGGGCAGGAAGGCTTGTCGTTGCTTGCTCTCCAGCCGTGCGCGGGTCGCAGAAACCCGATCCCAGCTGCAAGGCCTCGACGCGAGGCAATCGCCAACCGGACTCCGCAGCAAACTCGATAAGAGCAGTTCGTGTATGCTTTGAATTGGTAAATACGATATCCGCAACAGGTATGGCATCTCGAAGCCAATTGCGAAATTGTACAGTGTGATCTGGTTCGACGAAGGATTCATATTTGATCGGAATGAGATCGTGAACCAAGATAGCGAACCCTATTCCATAAGACCGCTTCGCTTCGGCAATGTACTTCATGGAGTCGGGAATTCCCCACCCGGCCCCAAGTGATACGATCATGTCGCCACGGCGGACGAACTCCTCAAACCGGTTTGTCCGGAGCCATGTGCCGACGAGATCGCGAGCTGCAGCCTTGAAGATGGAAAAGAAAAAGCGCGGGTGCCGCAGAATAACCGGGAAAGATCTGGGGAACTCTCGCCAAAATATTGCCGGATCCCAAAATGTCTTCCAAGGAGCGATACTGCCAAGCGGGTTCAAGTATGCGGAACGGACTGCGCCGTAGTCGACCGTGTGGACTCGTTTGCTGTAAACACTGAGCCGACAAAACTTCACACGTCCAGAAAGCCCATCGAGTGTGTTGGCGACCCGATAAATCTCGAATGAAACCCGCTGCACGCCGCTGGGATTGCGAAAGTGATCAAAATACCGAAGGAAATCCTCCACTTCGAACCAGATAACAGGCTGAGGAGTCTTGCGAGCGAAATAGTCTTGGTTTCCAGGTTCGGTCATACGGATTACAGGCGGCGATAAAGCTGTTCTTCCGCTGTCCATCATCGGGGTGGTTGGTTCGCTCGCATTGGCACCAAAGTTCTAACGACTCCTGGGTGGTCACTGAGCCAGCGAACGGCATCTGCTAGCCCCTGGAGACAGGAAGAATTGCGATAAGCAAGCTCCCTTTAAGCCTTGGTCGTCGGCTCATTGAGGTGGGACGATTCGCTATTCTGTGATAATCAGCATTTTTTTTAAAATCGCGTCCAGCCTGTTCGAGAGCTGGTATTGCCCGCCATAGAGGCGGCCAGCCTATCGCCCATATACAAGCGATGCACTGGCGATGATAGGCACCTGCCATTCCGCGGGTGATTTGCCACATTCTTCCCACAAGCCATCCCCAGTGTGGATCACTGGGGAGTACAAGGCGCGCGGACCTCGCGGCGAGCAACTATCTAACTGGCAAGATTGTGTTCTAAGGGCAGCGACCTTATCCGCTATGATCCGTCGGACGACGAGGCGCTGGCGAAGATCGAGCAAGTACTGCTTGACCCTGGCTATGTGACAGCGCGGGAGGCCGGCCTGCGGGTCGAATATCGTCCCCCCAACCTGGTCCGAGTGCGTTTACGCCTCCAGCGGCAAACTTGATCAATCGACGTCAGCGGCCTGCGACTGGTGTTGCGACGCGCGAATCCTTAGCTTGCGTTAAGACACGGAGCCGGATCATTTCCATTTCGTTGATCATCGCTGCGTTTTTCGGCCTTCTGCTGGTCGTCTATTTGATCGTCCACACCGGTGCCGCGGATGTGGCTCACGCAATGGCGGTGATTGGTTGGTGGTTAGTCCCCATTACCCTATTTCATCTTGTTCCCATGACGTTCGGCGCTCTTTCTTGGCGCACACTAATACCCGCTTCAAGTCGTCCGGATGTCATCACCGTCGTGTGGATTCGCTGGATTCGCGACTCCGTCAACTCGCTGTTGCCGGTGGCCGGCATCGGCGGCGATATCGCAAGCGTGCGACTGGCTCACTTGCAAGGCGTCCCAGGCGCACAAGCCGCAGCCAGCGCGGTCGTTGATACCACGGTCGGTTTAGCGACCCAGTTGCTATTCGTCTTGTCGGGAGTGGGGTTGCTGCTGATGCGCTCGACCGAGCGCAGCGCGCTTCTCGTCGCCTGGACGGTGTTGATCGGCGCGGGTGTGTTCTCGGTCGCGATTACGGCATTCGTGCTGTTCCAGCATCGCGGTCTGTTTGCCGGATTTGCGAAATTGGCCCGCCGTCTCGTGGTCGAGAAACGGCTGTCTGCCCTGGCAGTGAGCGCATCGGCGATCGACGATGCGGTTGTCGCAACGTACCGCAGCGGGCCGACGGTTTTGCGCGCGAGTGTTTTGCGGCTCATCGGATGGGCCGCTGGCGCAGGTGAAATTTGGTTGGTGATGCAAAGTCTCGGGCAACCCCTCGGCATCGTCGATGCACTTGTCCTCGAAAGCCTCAGTGCCGGCGTTCGTGCGGTAGCGTTCATGATACCCGGTGCATTGGGTGCTCTCGAGGGTGGCTTTGTCCTGTTCGGCGCGGTCTTTGGATTATCGGCAGAGACAGCGCTGGCCATTTCGTTGTCAAGGCGAGTTTGTGAGTTGGCCTTGGGTCTTCCGGGCCTGTTTGTTTGGCATTGGATCGAAGGGCACTATTTCCTGCAGCGCGGCGAGCCCAAGCCACGCTGATCATTTCGACGCGGTGAGCCAGCATTCGCGTCTTCACTGCGTGCCATTGCCGAATGGTTGGGGTCAGCCGGGAGGTCTTCGTCAAGGTCCGTGGTGGCCAGTGACCCAACGACATCCGGCAGGCCATGGTCTCTCGCAGCTCCGCCCGCCGCATCTGGTAGTAGCTTGAGCGGATAAAGCTGTAGAAATCGGTGAAGGACGCTCTCCGACAAGCCGGTTGCCGACTGGCGGGTGCGCTATGGGGCTTATCGCGCGATCGAGCTGAGAAATATACTGGGATGCTGGACGCGGGGCCTTGCTGACGATCACCGTTGCATCTGCATCATCTGATGCATCGGCATCATGTTTTCGTTGAGGTGGTCCATGATCCACAGCGAGCCGGCGATCACCAGCGCGACGATCAGCACGCCGAAGGCGAGCGCGAGCACGTTGTTGGTGTTGTCGGGAGCCGTTGTGATGTGCAGAAAGAAGACCAGATGTACACCCATCTGCGCGATCGCGAGCACGATGAGCGCCACCGGGATTCCCGGGCCCCAGATCAAGGAGGTATTGAGCACGTAGAACGAGGCCGCGGTGAGCGCGCACGCGAGCACAAATCCGATGATATAGCGCGCGATCCCCTCGCGAACCGTCAGTTCCGCGGCATCCATGAATCCCGGTCCCACGTCGCCCGGGTCTCGCGTGTCGGTCTCGTGACTCATCGGCCTAATCCAATCAGGTAGACGACTGTGAACAGGGCGACCCAGATGATATCGAGGGCGTGCCAGAACAAGTTGAAGCATACCATGCGGCGCAGAATGTCCGCACGAAAGCCCTTGACGAAGATTTGCGCCATCATCGTGCCCAGCCACAGGAGGCCCGCGCTGACATGCAGCCCATGCAGCCCGACGACGGCGAACAGGGACGACAGGAACGCGCTGCGGTCGGGGCCGGCGCCTTGCATGACCATGGCGGCGAAATCCCGCCCCTCGAGCATCAGGAATCCCAGGCCGAGCAGGCCGGTGACCAGCAGCGCGAGCTGCGTCCACAGCTGGCTGCGCGCTTCGGTCGCCACGGCCGACAGCCCGCAGGTGAAGCTCGAGACGAGCAGGAAGAACGTTTGGAGCACGATGCTCCACCAGTTGAACAGCTCGCGCCCCGAAGGCCCGCCCGCCGTGGCCGTTTGCAGCACGGCATGCGCGGCGAAGAAGGCCGAGAACATCACGATGTCGCTGAGCAGAAAGATCCAGAAGCCGTAGCCGACGATCACGCGCTTTGAGGCCGGGCCGCCTTCGCCGTGACCGGTTGCGTGCACGTAGCCGCGGCCGGCGCCGGCGCTGAGCCAATCACGGCCGTGCCCGACCCGGTACGGATCGCTCGCGCGCTCGAACGGGGTATCGGTCGCGCTCATGCCGGCTCGCCAGCGTGTTGCGCGAGCCATCGCTCGCGGGCTTGGCGGCGCGCGCGGTCGAAGCGGGCGACCTCCTCCGCCGGAATTGAATACTCCGTGACGTCGCGCCACGCGAACCAAACGAAGACCGCGTAGGCGGCGACGAGCCCCAGGGCCACCATCCACCAGATGTGCCAAATCAGCGCAAAGCCCGTCATCGTGCAGAAGAAAGCGGTGATGAATCCGGTCGGACTGTTCCTTGGCATCTCGATCGGCTCATAGTGCGGCTCGGGCGACAATTGCTGCGTCTCGATCGCGCGCCGCTTGATCCCCCAATACGGCTCCTCGCCACCCACGTTCGGCAGCACCGCGAAGTTGAACGGCGGCGGCGGCGAGGCCGTCGCCCATTCGAGCGAGCGGCCATCCCAGGGATCGCCGGTCTCGTCGCGCAGTTCGTCGCGCCGGCGAATGCTAACGACGAACTGGGCCACCTGACAGGCCGCGGCGCAGATCATGATGATGATGCCGATCCCGGCGACGAGAACCCACGGGCGCCACGCCGCCACCTCGTAATGCTGCAAGCGCCGCGTCATGCCGAGAAGGCCGGCGACATAAAGCGGCATGAACACCACGTAAAAACCGAGGAGCGAAAGCCAGAACGCGATCTTGCCCCAGCCTTCGTCGAGCTTGAAGCCGAAGGCTTTGGGGAACCAGTAGGTGACGCCGGCAAAGGCGGCAAACACCACGCCGCCGATGATGACGTTGTGGAAATGGGCGACCAGGAACAGGCTGTTGTGCAGCAAGAAGTCGGCGGGCGGGACGGCGAGAAGCACGCCGGTCATGCCGCCGATCACAAACGTGACGAGGAATCCCATCGACCACAGCATCGGGGTCGTGAAACGGATGCGGCCCCCGTACATCGTGAACAGCCAGTTGTAGACCTTCACGCCGGTGCCGACTGCGATGATGCTGGTGGCGATGCCGAAGAAGGCGTTGACGTCGGCCCCCGCGCCCATGGTGAAGAAGTGGTGCAGCCAGACCAGGAACGAGACGAGGCAAATGAACAAGGTCGCTGCGACCATCGAGCGGTAGTTGAACAAAGGCTTGCCGGAAAACGTGGAGATCACCTCGGAGAAGATGCCGAACGCCGGCAGGACCAGGATGTAGACTTCGGGATGACCCCACGCCCAAATGAGGTTGATGAACATCATCATGTTGCCGCCGGCCTCGTTGGTGAAGAAGTGGAAGCCGAGATAGCGGTCCAGGGCGAGCATTCCCAAGGTGGCGGTGAGGATCGGAAAGGCCGCGATGATCAGCAGGTTGGCGGCAAGCGCGGTCCAGCAGAACATCGTCATGCGCAAATAGCTCATGCCGGGCGCGCGGATCTTGAGAATCGTCGTGACGAAGTTGATTCCCGTCATCAGCGTGCCGACGCCCGAGATCAGGAGCGCCCACAGGTAGTAATCGACACCCACGCCGGGGGTGTAGGGAAGCTCGGACAAGGGCGGGTAGGGCAACCAGCCCGTGCGCGCGAACTCGCCGACGACAAGCGAGATGTTGACCAGCAGCGCGCCGGTCGCGGTGAGCCAGAAGCTTGTCGAATTCAGCGTCGGGAAGGCGACATCGCGCACGCCGAGCTGCAGCGGCACCGCAAAATTCATGAGACCGATCACGATCGGCATGGCGGCGAAGAAGATCATGATCGTGCCGTGGGCGGAAAAGATCTGGTCGTAATGCTCGGGCGGAAGGTAACCGGCGGCGCGAAACGCGAACGCCTGCTGCGAGCGCATCATGATCGCGTCGATGAACCCGCGCAGCAGCATGACCATGCCGAGCAGGGTGTACATCACCCCGATCCGCTTGTGATCGACGCTGGTGATCCACTCGCGCCACAGGTACGGCAGATAGCCCTTGAGGACGACCCAAGCGAGCACCGCGAGGACGATCAGCACCACCACGGCGCCGGCGAGGAGCGGGATCGGCTGGTCCCATGGGATCGCTTGCCAGGTCAGCTTGCCGAACATCTCAGCGCTCCAGCCGTGGACGAACCGTCGCGCCTGCGCGCTCGATGCTTGGGCCGGGGCAGGGCGGAAGCTGTTGGTTTACGACCGCATTGAACAAGCTCGCATCGACGGTGCGATAGGTGAAGGGACGTACGCTGCTGCTCTGCTGGCAAAGCGCGAGGTAGCTCGTTCGGTCCAATGCCGATCCGCTCTGCCGCGCGGTCGCAATCCATTGCGCAAACGCGTCTTGCGGGACGGCACGCAGGATGAAATTCATGTCGGAAAACCCGTCGCCGCTGAACTGCGCGGATTGGCCATAAAACTCGCCGGGCTTGTCGGCCGCCAAGTGCAACTGCGTGACCATTCCGTTCATCGTGGCGATCATGGTGCCGAGCTGCGGCACGAAGAACATGTTCATGACAGAAGCCGAGGTCAGCGAGAAATGCACCGGTATTCCCGCGGGAACGGCAAGCTCGTTCACGCTCGCGACGCCCTGATCGGGATAGATGAACAGCCATTTCCAGTCGAGCGAGACGACCTGCACCTCGGTCGGTTTGTCCGCCGAGCTGATGGGCTTGAACGGATCGAGATCGTGCGACCCGATCCATATCACTCCACCAAGAAACAGAATGACCATGATCGGAATGCTCCAGACGACGAGCTCGATGCCGCCGGAATAGACGAAGTCGGGACGGTAGCGCGCCCGTGTATTGGATGCTCGAAACCACCACCCGAAAGCCAATATCGCGATAATGGTGGGCACCACGATCACCAACATGATGCCCAATGCGTTGAGCAGGATTTTCGCGTCGGCCGCGCCGACCGGTCCTTGCGCGTCCAACACGCCGCCTGAACAGCCGCTCACCGAGAGGAGAACGATCAGCGCAACCGACATGCGGCAGGGCAGAGGTTGCCGCTGCAAAAGGAATGCTGGCCGCCGTGACATGGAAACTGGCAGCTGCATGAAGGCGCGAGTCGGTTGCGTTCCAGAGCGGGATGTGAACATCGCTGCTCTTCGTGTCGCCGGGGCTGAGTTGGCTTTGAAAGCAGGAAGGGGATCCCAGCCCACAGGGAAATATAACTCACATAGCACAACAAAGAAATGGGGATTCAGGCGTAAGCCACGTCAGCAGGCAGAAATCCGGTTAAGCAGCCTACGAACGAGAGGTCAAATGCCAATGCCGGGCGATGAGCAAAACGTTTCTGCCGCCGCCAATCACGAACGTTACGGCCTATTCTCGTTCCTCTTTTGAAGTTTGATCTCCTGAAATTTGGACAGCGCTCGCTCAAATTTGCTGTCGAAGAGCCACATGGCATCGAGAATTTCGCGGAAGCTTGCAGATGTTTTTGCCCTGTCGACCTGCCCAAAGGTGAAGATGCTGTTGTTGCGCAAAAATCCCATGATCGTGGGGTCGGAAATTTTGTAGTTGGCTAAGCTGCCTGAATTGAGCGCGGATTTGGTCGGACTGGGAATGATCTGGATGAGCTCGAAAACCTTCATTTGATCGATCGGATTTGGCAATGCTTTCACGATCGCCGGTATACGCGGGAAAACGTCTGCGTGTGCGTTCACGAGGCCGACCTGTTTGCAGACTTCCCTTGTACTTGTTCGAGCGCGCATTCCCCATGTTTTGAATACCATTCGTCTCGGCAAAGAAGATGGCCAAGCTGATACGGCCCGCGACTTCGGCATTTGCTGCATCGAGCCCCTTCGCGCGTGCGATAGCGGTTCCCAACTCGACAACGTCGCTAAATGGAGTATCCGATTTTTGCGCATTGGCGGGCGGCGCCTGCATGATGTTGAAGAGGTTCGTATACTCCTCGAGAAGCGGCTCATTGTCGGCATCGAAGTATGCCGGAGGAAGGCCGAATTTGTTTGGTCTGCCGATTTTGGATGGAAGCGCGTCGGTAAGATCTTTATACGCGCTTATCATGTTGTTGCGAGCAAGATAGAGTGCTTGTCCCGGCAAGTTCGGCAGTTGTTGTTTTGAATTAATCTGAGCGCGCCGCTCCCTCAGGATCGACTTAAATTGGCTCAATGCATTCTCGTAGGTATTGAGCGCATCCAACTGTGGTTTCGCGAGTGGGGCCGGCTGCGCCTCTGCGGCGGAAATGAAGGTGACATTGGCGATGTTGGCGTGGACGAGGACCATGACCGCATTAGCGATTCCCTCGATGGTATTGGGAGGCGCCGGCGCGAAGAAGAGCCAAAAAGCAAGAACCGGCGCAGGCGCAGCGGCAGGCGCTCGGAATGTTGCGGCATCGACGATGCGCGCTACGGCCCTGCGGCCCACACCAGCAATCAAACTTGAAATCGATCGCAACACCATGCATCGCGCCGTCGCGGCAAACTCGCATGACGGCACGGCCGGATCGCTTTGCGAGCGAAGTCGAGCGGATCGCGTCAGTGAGGATTCTCCGCTTCCCTAACGGATTCGAGCGATCCCGTCTCCGGATCGAAAGCGATGGTGCGACGACCGAGCGGCACCGTCGCGGGTGAAATATCGCATTTGAGGAAGCGGCCCTTGCCGGCGGCGCCGACGAACTCGCCCCCTTCGGCGACTATTTCTCCGCGCAGAAGCGTGGTGACAGGCCAACCCTTGATCATTTTGCCTTCGTAGGGCGTATAGTCCATCGCATCGTGGAGCATTGATTGCTCGATGGTGACCTCCTTGTCCGGATTCCAGATCGCCAGATCAGCGTCGCTACCGACTGCTATGGTGCCTTTGCGCGGATAAAGCCCGTAAAGCTTGGCGGCGTTGGTCGCGGTCAGCGCGACAAATTGTGGAAGGTCGATGCGCCCCTTACCGACGCCCTCCGAGAAAAGAAGCGCGGTGCGGACTTCGAGACCGGGAACGCCGTTCGCCACTTTCTTGAAAGACGCATTTCGCCCGTGCTTCATCTTCCCTTCGGGATCATTGTAGCGGTAGCCGGCGTGGTCGGACGAGAACACGTCGAACACGCCGGTCACAAGTCCGTGCCAGATCGCCTCCTGGTTGGCCTTGTCGCGCGGCGGAGGGCTGCACATGTATTTCGCACCCTCAAAGCCGGCTCGGTCGAGATCGTCCGTGGTCAGGAACAGATATTGGGGGCAGGTCTCGCCGTAAACTTTGAGGCCGCGCGCCTTCGCCAAACGGATTTGCTCCATCGCCTCACGTGCCGAGACGTGCACGATGAGAATCGGCACGTCGACCAGCTCCGCCAACGAGATCGCCCGCGAAGTCGCCTCGCGCTCGGCAAGCGGCGCATGCGCCAGGCCATGAAACCGCGGTGCGGTGTGGCCCGCTGCAAGCAGTCTTTCGGTCAGCCATGAGATGATGTCGTGGTTCTCTGCGTGGACCATGACTAGCGCGCGCTCGCGCCGCGCCACCGAGAGCACCTCCAGAATCTGCCGATCGTTAAGCTTGAGCGCATCGTAGGTGGTGTAGATCTTAAACGAGGTGTAGCCGGCCTTGATCAGCGCCGGCAGCTCCTGGCCCGTGACCTGCTCGGTCGGATCAGAGATGATCAGGTGGAAGGCGTAATCTATGGTCGCCTTCGCATCCGCGCACGCGTGGTAGTCGTTCACCACCTGCCGGAGCGACATGCCGCGGTATTGTGCGGCGAAGGAAATGACGGTGGTCGTGCCTCCGCAAGCGGCAGAGCGCGTGGCGGTGAAGAAGTCGTCCGCCGTCATGACACCCATGGAAGATCGCTGCTCGATGTGACAGTGGCTGTCGACACCGCCCGGCGTAACGATGTGACCGTCGGCGTTGATCTCGCGGCGGCCGGCGCCGAGTCTTGCGCCGATGGTCGCGATGCGGCCGTCGATGATTCCGATATCGGCGCGGAAGACATCGGATGCCGTCGATAGGGTTCCGTTGCGCACGACCATATCGTATTCGGCCATTATACCTCCCGCTCTATATCAGACCGAACGGGACCTAGCCCCGTCCATGTGCCGCGAGCTTCAGTCACATGGGAAATGAAATCGCCAGCCAGACAACAATGCCCGTTTTCCTGCAATAGCGAGACGGCACTGCGTTATCGATTCGCTCATGTTAGGCCACAACGCGCTCGCGGCCGTTGGTGCTTTCTCTCAAGCGCACTTCGAGACGGCCCAGCAGGCGGTCAAGCTCGGCGAGGTCGTAGGCGTCGAGCTTGGGACCTGGCGCTCGGACTGCCGGCGATCGAATGGCGCCGCGCCGGCGCAAAATTTCCTTGCGCACCGCAAGCCCGAAACCGGGCTGCTGTTCATGCCGTACGAGCGGCAAATACATGTCGAACAAATCTTCCGCTTCGCTGTTGCGGCCGGTTGAAAACAGCGTGAACACGGACACCAGCATGTCCGGATACGCAAAGCCCGTCATGATGCCGTCTGCGCCGCGGGCGAGTTCCTGCGGCACATACAGTCCGCCGTTGCCGACCAGGATACTGATATATCTCCGCGCGACGCCATCACATGCTTTGCGGATTTGCGTAAGCTTCTTCAGGCCAGGGCAGTCCTCGTGCTTGAACATCACCACGCTCGGATGTGCATCGATAATTTTGAGAAAGCCTTCGGCAGAAATGTCGGCTTGCGTTGACTGCGGATAATCCTGATACACCACCGGAATTTCCTGACCCAATTTCGCGATGATGTCATCGAAATAGGCGACGATCTGCGCTTCAGTCCGCAGGCCGGTGAGCGGCGCGATCATGACGCCGCAAGCGCCGGCGTCCATCGCAATCTTGCTGAGCCTGACGAGGTTTGAGCTGCCAGGGTTCGACACGCCGACGATGACGGGCACCCTGCCGTCGACGCAGCGCAGGAAGTGGCGCGTCAGTTCGGCTGCCTCTTCGTCGCTGAGCTTTTGCGCTTCGCCCATCATCCCGAGAACGGTCAAGCCCTGCACGCCACATTGCAAATAGAATGCGACCAAGCTCTCAACGCTCGACCAATCAATATCGCCCGCGGCGGCGAACGGCGTTGCCGCGATCGCGTACACGCCTTTTGCCGATGCATCGAGCAGGTGGTTCATCGTTCGCGCTTCTTCAGATGGCTGCAATTTGTCACCGGCCGAGAGTGTCGTCGGACCAAATCTATACCTCGCACGCAGCGCGGGGCAACCAATGCGCACCCTGTGAATTGGCATCGAGCACAATATCGGCTCGTTGCCTGCGCGTTCATCTTGTCCGGTATGATCTGATTGCTATAGTCCAATGGATGTTCGCCGGGCCGGCTCGAGGGGATTTGCATGATCCGATTTGTGCTTTCGGCTACCGGTGCGCTGCTGGTCACCACGTGTGCGTGCGCCCAGGAGCCGCCGCCGCTTCGCACCGCGGTCGATGGCACGTTCGCGCCGCACGCGTTTCCTAATCTTTCTGGCGGTTATCAGGGGTTCAACGTCGATCTCGCCAACGAGATCGGCAAACGTCTCAAACGCAAGATCATTTTGGATGCGGCGCAGTTCTCCGGCCTGGTGCCGGCGCTGCAGGCCGGAACCTATGATTTTCTCGCGGCACCCACGACTGTGACCAAGGAGCGCGCAGAGAGCATGCTATTTACGGAGGGCTATCTCAATACGGACTTTCAGTTCCTGATCAAGAAGGGATCGCCCAAAGTCACGAGGCTCGAAGAGCTCAAGGGTAAAACTATTTCCGTCAACAAGGGATCGGCCTACGACTCTTGGGCGCGCGAGCTTGAAGGCAAAATCGGCTGGACGGTTGAATCCTTCGGCACGCAGACGGACGCCGTGCAGGCGGTCCTGGTCGGGCGCGCCGACGCGAATGTCGCCGGCAATACCGTCATCGCATGGGCGGTCAAGAACATCCCGCAGCTGGAGCTGTCATATCTGTATTCGACGGGCCTCGTCTGGGCTGCGCCGTTGCGCAAGGACTCCGGCGAGCTGCGCAAGACCCTAGATGTGGCCATCGAATGCATGAAACTCGACGGCACGATCGCGAATATGCACCAAAAGTGGTTCGGCGTTGCGCCGCCCGCAGCTTCCGCCGCGGTGACCGTGTTCCCCGGCTACGGCGTTCCCGATATGCCAGGCTACGATCCCACCGCGCATACGCCCTCGTGCAGCTGAACGGGGCCGGCGCGATGCGTTGCCGCGGGCGCGGCGGGCGCCGCAATTGTTGATGACGACCGGCACCCCGCCCATCCTGGAGATCCGCGGTCTCCGCAAGACCTTCCACGATGTCGAAGTGCTGCGCGGGATAGATCTCGCCGTACTGCCGCAACAAATGGTGTTTGTTATCGGGCCCTCGGGAGCAGGCAAAAGCACCCTGCTGCGCTGCTGCAACCGCTTGGAGGAGGCATCGGCCGGCTCGATCCGCATCGACGGGATGGATATCACGGCACGCTCCACCGACATCAACGCGATGCGGCGCCAGATCGGCATGGTGTTTCAGTCGTTCAACCTCTATCCACACATGACGGCGCTGCGAAACGTCACGCTGGCGCTCGCTAAGGTGCTCCGCAAGCCGCGCGCCGAAGCCGAGCGACTCGGCATGGCGGCGCTCGAGCGCGTCGGCCTTGCCAGCAAGGCGCGATCTTATCCCGGCGAGCTTTCAGGCGGCCAGCAGCAGCGTGTGGCGATTGCTCGCGCGCTCGCGCTCGAACCCAAGGTTATGCTATTCGACGAGCCCACCTCTGCGCTCGATCCGGAACTCGTAGGCAGCGTCCTAAACGTCATGCGCGAGCTCAAGCATGGGGGCATGACGATGCTGGTGGTCAGCCATGAGATGCGGTTCGCACGCGACGCCGCCGACCGCGTGATCTTCATGGATCACGGGGTCATAGTCGAGGAGGGGCCGCCGCAACGGATCTTTTCGGCGCCCACAAAGACGCGCACCCGCGCCTTCATCGCCGAGTTCGGACGCTGAGAGCGCCATGGAGGCTTGGTCGCGCTTTCTCGACACATTCTTCAACTGGAATGTCATCGAACGGTATTTTCCCGCCATCATGAAGGGGGTGGTGGTGACGATCGAGATCGCAGGGGCGGTCGTAGTCACCGGTACGCTGCTGGGGCTTGTGTTGGCGATCGTGCGGACATTCCGAATGCTTCCAGTAAATGCGCTGATCGTGATCTTCGTCGACGCGTTCAGGGCGCTGCCGCCGCTCGTGCTTATTCTTCTGGTCTATTTTGGCTTGCCTAATATCGGGCTCAATTTGCCGTCCTTCGCGGTGCTCTGGCTTGTGCTGTCCCTTGTGCTGGCCGCCTTCGCCGAGGAAATCTTTTGGGCCGGCATCCTGTCGATCCCCAAGGGTCAATGGGAGGCGGCGCGTTCCACGGGATTGGGCTTTCTCGCCACGCTCACCTATATCGTGTTGCCGCAGGCCATCCGCTTGACCGTGCCGCCGCTCACAAATCGCACGATCGCCATCACTAAGAATACCGCGCTCGGCACCGTGATCGGCGTCGGTGAAATCCTCAACCAGGCGACGACGGCCCAATCCTTTTCGGGCAATGCCACGCCCCTCATGATGGGGGCAATCGCATATGCGATCCTGTTCATCCCGGTCGTGCTGTTCGGGCGCTTCCTCGAGACCCGGTTCGCCTGGCGCAGGGTATGATGGAAGCGATCGTCCAGCAATTCTTCGATCTGGCGATCATGGAGCGAGCCTTCCCGCTCATCCTTTCCGGCCTCAGGGAAACGATCCTTATTTGTCTTCTCGTCATTCCGCTTGGCCTAGCCGGGGGCCTCGCATGCGCGATCATCTCGCTTTCGCGATTACGCATCGCGCGGTGGGTAGCGGTTGCCGTGATTGATTTCTTTCGTGCCATTCCGCCGCTCGTGCTCCTGATCTTCATCTATGCCGGCTTGCCGTTCGCGGGGTTGCGACCGTCGCCCATGACTGCAGTCGCCATCGCTTTTTTGCTCAACACGTCGAGCTATTACGGCGAGATCTATCGTGCAGGCATCGAAAGCGTCGGCCAGGGTCAATGGGATGCTGCCCGCTCGACGGGCCTGAAGGGCTATCAGACGCTGGCCTTTGTCGTGCTACCGCAGGCAGTGCGCAACGTGCTTCCCGATCTCGTGTCCAACACTGTCGAAGTGGTGAAGCTGACCTCGATTGCGAGCGTGGTGGCTCTGCCGGAGCTGCTCTATTCGGCCGACATGGCACGCTCGGTGACCTTCAATTCCTCGCCGATCGTGCTGGCTGCGGCCATCTACCTTGTTATGCTGTGGCCGATCGTGCGTCTGATCAGCCGACTGGAGCGGCGGGTCGCCGCGTGAACAGGAGAAGGACTTCGTGAGCCGAGTGCTCCGGATTGGCGGCGCCCAGATGGGCCCGATCCATAAGGCGGACAGCCGGCAGGCGGTTGTGCGGCGGATGCTCGATCTGCTCGAGCAAGCGAACGCCCAAAAATGCGATCTCGTGGTCTATCCGGAGCTCGCGCTGACGACGTTCTTCCCGCGTTGGTACATGACCGATCAAGCGGAAGTCGACGCCTGGTTCGAACGCGAGATGCCGAATGCTGCGACCCGCCCGCTGTTCGAACAGGCGGCGGACTATCGCATCGGCTTATCGTTCGGTTATGCCGAACTCACCGCCGATGGTCATCATTTCAACACGTCGATCCTGGTCGATCGGGATGGAAGAATCGTCGGCAAATATCGCAAGGTGCATTTGCCCGGACATTCGGAATATGATCCTCAGCGTGCCTTTCAACACCTGGAAAAGTGCTATTTTGAGCCGGGCGATCTCGGCTTTCCGGTTTGGCGCACCATGGGCGGCATTGTTGGGATGTGTATCTGCAACGACCGGCGCTGGCCCGAAACCTATCGCGTCATGGGATTGCAAGGCGTGGAGCTGATCGTGCTCGGCTATAACACGCCCTCGGTCAATTCGCAGAAAGCAGACGAGGGACCGCAGAAACGCATATTCCACCACCGTCTAACGCTCCAGGCCGGCGCCTATCAGAACTCCACCTGGGTCGTCGCCGTGGCAAAGGGCGGCGCCGAGGACGGCTATCCCATGATCGCCGGCAGCATCATCATCAACCCTGATGGCGAGATCGTCGTCGAAGCGAGGACCGAGGACGACGAACTGATTACGACGGACTGCGACCTCGACGCCACCATTTTCGGCAAGCAGACGATTTTCGACTTCGAGCGACACCGCCGGGTCGAGCATTACGGCCGCATCGTCAGCCAGACCGGCATCATTCTGCCGCCGGAGACATGAAGGCGGCTGCCGGCGCGGCTCTTCGTCAATCCATATGCACGGCTCGGCAGATGTTCGCGCTTTGCAGCACAGCTATCTTGATCGGGTCGCCCTCAGTTGGGTCAATCGCGGCTGAACTGGACAGCCCCGACTGCCATGGTAACGGCGGCTTGCGTCGGGTCGATCACCGGGATCCCGAGCGCCTGTTCGAGCGGCTGACGATGGCGCGCCATCCCGGCGCAACCCATTATTACTGCCTCCGCGCCGTCCTGATCCCTCAGGCGCCGCCCGACTTCGACCATGCGCCCGAGCGTCTGTTCGCCGCTCGCCGTCTGCGCGACCGACATTTCGAGCGGGCGCTCGCCAGCGAGGCGATCGGTGAGCCCCATCTGAAGCAAATAGCGCTTGTGCCTGGCGATTGACCGCTGGCTTATGGCGATGACGCCGAAGCGGTCCGCACGCGCAAGCGCGGTGAGGACACCGCATTCAGCGATGCCGAAGACCGGCCGCGTGGTGCTCTCGCGGCAGACGTGCAACCCGGGATCGCTGTAGCAGGCGATCACGAATGCGTCCGATGAATTGTCCGCTTGCACGAGCCGCCGCAACGGCATCACCACGCTTTCCACGTCGGCTTGGGTCTCGATGCCGAACGGACCTTCCGCGAGAGTGGAGCACACGATCTCGGGACCGTTTGCAAACCGCAGCGGCGCCACTACCTCGTCGAGCCCCCGGGTGACGTCCTCATTGGAATTCGGATTGATGACGCGAATACGCCGGGGGGATGCAGTCATCGGGAGTTCGCTGGCGAGTCCGATATCATCATCGCGATGTTCAAATCGTGTTGCAAGCGACGATTAGCTCGCGAGCATCAGTTTATTTTGGAGCCAACCGCGCACCGGCAGGACTCGCAAAGCAGCTTGGAAACTATCCCGAGTTGGGCCGCGCCGCCGCAAGACGCATCCCTAACGCCAAGCTCATCGAGTTTCCGGAATTGGAGCACGCGCCGCAGATCCAGGCGCCGGATCAGTTCCATGAGGCTTTGTCGAAGGGTATCAATGCCCGTTAATCTCTCCGTCATGCCGGCGCTTGTCGCGGGTATCCAATGTCTTGTTCGGCCGAGGGCAAATATATTCCCGATAAGAGCGAGGAATGGCAGCCGGATCGCCTAGTCGATCGAGATGTTCGCCCCTTACACTGGAATGCACAGGGCATTCGGCACGAGAAGATTATCATAGACGCAACGGCGCTCGGCGAGCTTAAGGGTGCCACCTACGCGACGGAACACGTCGTGGTAGACGCCGACCTGATGCAGCGCCGCATCGGGCCGATCGAGGAGCACCTGAAGCACGACATAGTTCGCACGCGACTTGACCGTTCTATTGCTCTCCACGCTTAGGACAAGTTGGCTGCCGATGATGTGCCGTAGGTAGCGCGGCGCAAACATCGAGGTTTCCATGAGCGCGAATGCGCGGTCGTGGATCATCCGCTTGTTCTCGCAATAGATCAGGCCGACGGGCAGTCCGCGGTCAAAATTTTCGCGCGAGAGAACAACGTAGAGTGCATCGTCGGTGAACATGTCTGTCCAGTCTGCGAGGCGCTGCTCGTCCAGCGCCTGTGCGTATCGGGCGTTGAAGGATTCGATTTCGTAATGCAACAGCAGAGCTTCCACCCGCGCATCCGGCGCTGCGGAGTCGGGGAGGTGATCGCGGATCGGAGCGGCATCAGCCATGGTTCTAGAGGCCCATTTCAGCGCGCCAATGCTGGTACATGGCCCGGATCGATGCTTCCGAGATCAAGCTGTCGGACGTGCCCGCCGCAACCGCGGGATCGAGCTTGACCAGATGCTGCCCGCCGGGAACGTGCTGCATTCCGTCCTGCACAAACTTGATCGCCTCGTTGTCCTCTAGGCCTAGAAAGCCGGCTGGGCCCATGAGATTACCCTGGCGAAGGCGATGGCGGGTCATCTCGTCGTCGTCACCTTCAAAGCCGAACATGGTCCACTTCATGATGAACTCATGTGGACCGGTCGGCACGATCTGGCGCACGCCAAGCGTGTTCATCTCGCGCTGGATAATCAGATTCGGCCAGATGGTCGCCATGGTCACCGACCACGGACTGTCGAACTCCTCGATGAAGTCCATCAAACGCGGCTCTGCGAGCGTCATGCCGTCGCGATAAGCGCGCATTTCCTTCTTGGCGTCGCTGGAAATGCTCTTGCGCTCTGATTTGGCGGACGCCATCACCCCGTGCCGTCCGGTTGCATCCGCAAGCATGAGGGAGCGGTTCCCGGCCACCAGCAGTCCGAATGTCACCAGGAACGTGTGCAGAAGCGTGGCGTGATAGGGGTCCTTCAGATTTTCGTGATAGAGTTTCCAATTGCCCGGGAGCGTATGGCGGTAGTAGCCGAGAAGCCCCGGCTTGCGCCCGTCAAAGGTCGCTTCGAACTCCTTGAGCACCTCCGGCCCGAGGTAATCCTGCAAGGTCTCCATGTCTTGGACATAGGAAGCGAACACGACGCCGCGATGAGCCGTAACATTGAGCCGACGCAGCCCGTGTTGCGCGTTATTGAAATCGGCGGGCATGCCGCCCTTCCCATTTACGCCGCGGCGGAATGGAATTCCGGCGAGATTGCCATTGAGGTCGTAGGCCCATTGATGATAGGGGCAGACGAATTCTCTGACGTTACCGCTGAGGTCGCGACAGAATTCTGCGGCGCGATGTGAGCAGCGATTCTCGAAGACATTGATCAGGCCGTCGTCCGCGCGCACGACGACCACGGGTGTTGGACCGACGTTGGAACGGATGAAGTCGCCGGCATTGGGCACTTCGCATTCCAGCGCGACATAGTTCCAGGTGCGTCCGTGAAAAATCCTTTCGACCTCGCGCTCGTAGATCGTTTGATCGGTGTAGACCCAGTCGGGGATGCGCGTAAGTCCCTCCGCCGGCCAAACGTACCGCTCCCTCAGCGAGAGCTGAGGGTCGGAATTCATTGCGCTAATTGTTTGAGTATCCGTGACCGGGACGTTACGCCCCGCTTGCCGATCTGGCATCGGCGTCGGGACGACCTGCGTAAAGGCGGCCGGCTGCTCCATATCGATGAAGATCTCATCGCCCTGGAGTTTCACGGCGTAGGTGCGCAGATCCTCTGTCGCCGGGGCATGCAACGCCTTGCCCGAACGAATGTCGAATTGACCCTGGTGTAGAGGGCACTCGATCTTGCCGTCCTCGACGAAGCCATCGCTCAATACCGCCAGGGCATGGGTACAAATTCCCGCGGTAGCAAAGACCTCGTTGCCCAGCCGATAGAGCGCGACGGGTGAGCCGTCCACATCCAATCCCAGAACGCCATGAACGGCTATTTCGCTGTAGGATGCGACCCTTTGCCATGCCATGGCGTGCAATCTCCAAACAGCCGGTGGCTCTCTACTCCGCTGCAGCAGCCCGATTGAGAATCTCGTCTGGGGTAGACGAGACCACTTCGACATATTTGGGTATGAAGGTGCCCCCTTCGATGTATTTGATGAATTCAGGTTTGATCTCGTTGGCGAGGACTTTTCGGATGCGCGCGTGCTCTTCAATGTCCGACCACTCGGCGATCAAGAAGAAACGTTGTGGATCCTGGGTGTCGCGACACAGCACACCGTCCTTCACTTGCGCCCACGATTTATGCATGGGGTTGCCGTCGGAGTAATCGAATTCCTCGAACGAACGGATGAATTCTTCCTCTTTGCCTTTGCTCACGCGAAAATCATAAATGTGCAGAAAGTTGCCCTTTGTCGCGAGGGGTTCTTGCGCCATGACGTTGCTCCCGTTTGTCGCCGATGTGACGGTACGCTGGTGCATTTTTTGACGCAACGGTGCTGGGGCAATGGCTGAGCAGGAACCTATTGCTGCCGATGGTCAGCACTCTGCGATTTGTTTCAGCACTATCCGGGTCGCGCCGATGGGCTGGCCAGTTGCCGATACCGCGGCGCTCCGCCTTGACGACATCCGGCAACAGTTCAAGCTATGGTTGCCGCGACGAGATAACCGCGAACGCTTCGGGTGCGCAGGCCAAATCAAGTGAGTTGGACTCGCATACGAACTATCCGCAGCTTGCGAGAAGACCGCAACAGGAGACACCTATGACATTCACGATCAGGAGCAATAGCTTCAGCGACGGGGATTATCTCGCCAACGCCCACATTCTGTCCGCCGATTTTGGCTTTGGCTGCCAGGGCAACAATCAATCGCCACATCTGGCCTGGTCGGGAGCGCCGACCGGCACGAAGAGCTTTGCGGTCACTTGTTTCGATCCGGATGCGCCCACCGGCAGCGGGTTTTGGCACTGGCTGGTGGTGAACATTCCTCCCAACGTGACGGAGCTTGATGTGGACGCCGGTAATCGGAGGAGCGCGAAACTGCCGCAGGGAGCGCTGCAGACGCGAACCGACTTCGGTACTCCCGGCTACGGCGGTCCATGTCCGCCGGCGGGCGATCACCCGCACCGGTATCTGTTCACGGTCTTTGCTGTTGCCATAGACCGTCTGCAAGTGACGGCTGATACGTCGGCGGCCGTCATTGGATTTCAACTCCATTTCAACACGCTGGCCAGGGCAGCCATCATGGGCCTCTACAAGCGCTGAGCAGATGTCGCCTGTAGGCCGCATTCGTCATCCACCGGGTCATGCGGGCAATGCGGTCCCGCGACAACCGCAGGGCAGGCGGTTGTACTCACTGCGCCGGCGACTATGGCCGCGTCTCCGCCTCGGCGGCGTCTCGCCAGATGGCCAGGACAGCCGCCATAATCGCCGGGCCGACGAACAATCCAATCAGGCCAAACGTCTCCAAACCCCCGAAGATGCCAAGGAGAACCCATAGGAAAGGCAGGCGAGTTGACGCGCCGATCAAACCGGGACGCACAAAATGATCGGCCACGAAAACCACGGCTGACGCGAAGACGAAAAGCAGGATGGCAGCGGTCATGCGGGACTGAGCGATGAGGGAGAAGCAGGCAATCACGAAGACGAGCGATGCCCCGAATGGAACGCTTGCGAGCAGCCCTGTCGCGACTCCGAACAGAACAGGATGGCTCACGCCCGCCACTACATAGGCTGCGCCGAGGACTGCTCCCTCCGCCAACCCGACCAGGACAAGGCCGTTAACAGTCGCACGAACGGCAACAGTGGCTTCTTCGCCGAGACGCTCGCCCGATGCGCCGAAGAGACGATCGGCGACGATTCGGCCCTGTTTAGCGACCGTCGGACCATCCCGATATGCGAAAAAGAGTGTGAGCAACGTAAATGCAAGTGTCACTGCGCGCCCGACTGCTTCGCTGCCGAGGCTTCGCGTCCAGTGGGCGATGTCCAGCGAGTCGGCTCGGCCCAACAGCTCTTTGGCTGCCTCCGGATCGGCCAAATGATCCCGCCACCAAGCTGCGATATATATCCCTATGAAAGGAACTTGCGGCACCCATTCTGGTGTGCCGAGACCGGCGTCTGTCAGTTCTCGTACCGTTTGCACGACCACGCTCGCCTCCCTCGCCAGCTGAATAGCGACCAGGATGAGAGGGCCGAGAATCAAAAAGCCGACGATGAGGGCAAGCAACATCGCCGTGATCGATGCCTTTATACCTTTGCCGACCAGCCATTCGCGAATGGGCCATGTTGCCAGGGCGAGCACACCAGCCCACGCAAGCGCAGGCAAGAAGCGCCACAAGATCAAGATCGCCGCGACGACTAATATCGTGAGGAGCACGACGCGGCCGATCAACTGCAGAGATGATGATTGTTCCATAAAGATGCCGTTTCGATTCCCCGCATACCCCGCATGCGAGCTCCAACAGAATAAGCTCGTCTCAGCGTATCGCGCCTATTGCATGCCGACACAATGCTCGCCAGATGGGATCCTCAAGTTTCATGGTCGGGCCACGAGCAAAGGCTCCACGTTTCCTCCTCCGGCCATTTGCGGGTGGGACGGTTCAAAGCCATGGCGGAGTTCTCGTTTAGAAACGATGGAGCGCGCGAGAAGAAAAGCCTCTTTCAGATTTTTCGTCCGGCGCAGGGCAATATTGAAAAATGCGTCGCCGAAATAGGTCCACTTCGCACTGTCCTCGCAGCCAAATGATGGGTGGTGCGCGTCCGCCGCGGTAATGACAACGGTGTCAGCGTTGGCGATGGGTGGAATAAAGACGCCGGAGTAGCAAGCAGAAATAACGACCACTTTATATCGCACGCCGGTTCGCTCGAGTATTTCGGCGAGGCGGGACGGTTTGAGAGTTTCAGCCAGCTTACCCGCGTTGACAGCAAGGCCGTCCCTGGAGCCGTGCGAGGTCAAGATGACAAACAGAATGTCGTCATCGCGGTTCATCTTTCTTGCTTGCATCTGCAACGTTTCAGCGAGCGATTCGACCGTCGCATTCCCGCCCGTCTTGCTGTTGAATCGTACGACGACTGGGTCAGCTCCGAACCGGGTCGCGACGAGTTCCGCTGCCCCTGTTGCCTCACTGCGAAATACGCTCTGACTACCGAACAGACCGAATGACACTACCGTTATCTTGCGATGCTCTTCGGCCGCGTGGGCTGTCGGAAAAATCGAGGGTAACGCAAGAGCGAGAGCAA
>WNFI01029793.1_pt1 | contig 45168 bp, 39 predicted proteins | sample 5400471 | NCBI WGS metagenome assembly WNFI01 (sample SAMN13153348, study PRJNA577476) | soil metagenome | isolation source: 100 cm saprolite on Douglas fir-dominated hillslope | place: USA:California | collected 2013-09-17 | reverse complement strand
TCGATGTCCTCGTGCCGGCGCTGGCGGAGCGCGGTGAGCGCCTTGAAGCGGGCGATCGATAGCAGCCAGGTGGAAACCCGGGAACGGCGTTCGAACTGGCTGGCGGTGCGCCACACGTCGAGGAAGATCTGGCTGGTGAGATCTTCGGCCATGCTGATGTCCCGTACCATGCGAAGCACGAAACGGTAGACCCGCACATTGTGACGCGAATAAAGGATCTGCATCGCCGTCCGGCTGCCATCGGCAATGCTTTCCAACAGCATTTCGTCCGAGGTCGCCTGGGCGACGATGATGCCTTGGCGGGCTGCGGCGTTGATAGCGATAACGTTCGGCATGACTAACTCCCCCTCTCGCCGCTTTGGCGGCGCGTCGCTGGGCAAATTGTTAAAGAGCCAACGTTTCGGGCCGTCTGCACGCCACGGGGAAAATGGTTTCATGCCCAGGAGAATTGTTTCGTCGCGCCGCCTGCAACGAAACATTCGGAGATGAAATGCCAGCAATTTCAATGGGCGCAAAAAGCGGGCCGGGAGCGCCGCCAATCAGGCCTTGTCGCCGGCCGGCGAAAACAGATATCCGCCGCCGCGGATGGTGCGGATCACCGCGGGCTTGGTCGGATCGCTCTCGATCTTGCGCCGGATTCGCATGATCCGCAGGTCGACGGCGCGATCGAACGCTTCGCTGTCGCGCGCATTGGCCAATTCCAGCAGACGTTCGCGCGACAGCACGCGCTTGGGATTGGCGGCGAACACCTTCAGCAAGCCGAATTCGGAAGCGGTGAGTGGATGCTCATTGCCTTCATCGTCCCGCAGGGCCTGCGCCTCGAGATCGAGCCACTTGGTGCCGAACCGCACCAGCTGCTCCCTGGCGGCCTTGGTCGACGCGGCGCCCGCCGTCGCGTCCGGCGCCAGCCTGACCGGCGCGCTTCGCCGCAGCACCGAACGAATCCGCGCCATCAATTCGCGCAATTCGCAGGGTTTTGCGATGTAGTCGTCGGCCCCGAGTTCGAGCCCGACGACGCGGTCGATCGGACTTGCCGTGGCGGTCAGCATGATCACCGGCACATTGGTGCGGCTCTTGAGATCGCGGATGATCGAGAGCCCGTCTTCCTCGGGCATGTTGAGGTCGAGCACGACGAGATCGGGCACGCTGGTTTCGATCGCGCTGCGCAGGCTCTTGCCGCCGTCGCACAGCGTAATGGTAAAGCCGTGCATCTTGAGGTAGTCGCCGACCATCTCGCGGGCAGGGGCTTCGTCATCGACAATGATGATGTGCGGGCTCTGGCTCATGTCAGGATACGGCTGCCGCGGGCAGCATGATGGTGAACGTCGCGCCCTGTCCGGGTCCGGCGCTGTCGGCGGTCACCGAACCGCCGTGCATGTCGATGATGCGCTTGACGATCGAAAGCCCGAGGCCGGTCGAGCTTTCACCGGCGGTCGGCTTCGCGGAGAGCCGCTGGAAGCGACCGAACAGCCGGCCAAGATCCTCCGGCGACAATCCGGCGCCTTCGTCCGTGACCCGGATAACCGTATTGCCGGCGTCACGGCTGACCAGCAGCGCGATCTTGCCGCCGATCGGACTATACTTGATGGCGTTAGAGACCAGGTTGTCGATCGCTTCCCGGATCCGGTCCGAATCGCACATCGTGATGTGATCGAGCGGCGCCGACACCATAATCGCCTGATGCTTGTTGACGGCCAGGGGCTGATTGGCTTCGGCGACCTCGGTGACCAGCGCGGCCACGTCAACCGGCTCGCGGCGAATCGAGATGTCGAAGGCGTCGGCCATGGCGTCGGAAATCAGATGATCGACCATTGAGGTCAGGCGCCTGGTGGCGTCGCGGATATGGTTGACCTGCGCGGTTATGCTCTCTTTGGACGAGCCGGCGCCGATCAATTCCGTCAGCATCTCGGTGCGCCCCAAGATCACGCCGAGCGGGTTTTTCAGGTCATGCGCGACGGTGCCGAGAATCTCGTTCTTGAACCCGTTGGCGCGCTGCAGGCGCAGCCATTGCGCCGAGAGGCGGCGGTTGGCCTGCATCAGCGCCCGGGTTCGCTGCGCGACGCGATCCTCGAGCTGGGTGTTGGCCTCGTGAAGCTGCTGATAGAGAATGACATTGTCGAAGGCGATCGAAAGCCGGCTGCCGAAGATTTCCACCAGCGAGCGGTCGGTTTCGGACAGTTGCCGCTCGGACTGCAGCAGCACCACCACCTCGCGGCCGCTGCCGGTGCGGATGTAGAGCACGGTGCGATGATCGGCGAATTCGTGCTTGCGCCGCCGGAATGCGGCCTCCACCATCTGCCGCAGGTCGGGGTCGAGCGCCTGCGGTCCGGCGGTGCCGATAAAGCGGCTGTAGCAGCCCGAGCCGGCCAGCACGGAAAAATCGTCGCCGATCACGCCGCCGTCGCGCAGCACCAGAATGCCGGCACAATCGACGTTCAGAAGCGACGCAATCTGGGTCAGCACGCCTTCGGCGAGGCGCTGCATCGATTTGAAGTCGTACAGGGTTGAGGCGGCGTCGATGATGATCTCGAGCCCGCGCCTTGTCTGCACCATGCGCTCGAGCTGCTGATAGCTGCGCAGCGCCGCCGTCAGCGAGGTGAACAGCTTGTCCGCGGTGAGTTCGGTTTTGGCCTTGTAGTCGTTGATGTCGTAATCGACGATGACCCGGCGCTCGGGCGCCTGGCCGGGCTGGCCGGTGCGCAGGATGATGCGGACGGTCTCGTTCTTGATTTCATTGCGGATGTATTCGACGAGATCGAGACCCGCGGCGTCGGTTTCCATGATGACATCGAGCAGCACCGCCGCGATATCGGGATGGCGGCGCATCAGAACCTGGCCTTCGGCGGCCGAATAGGCCGACAGGATCTCAAGCGACTGGCCATTAAGGATATAGTCGCTCAGCGCGAAACGCGTGCCCTCATGCACCGCATGATCGTCATCGATCACCGCGATCTTCCACCTGCGTGCCGTCGATTGCTCCGGCTCGGGTCCGGAATCTTCAATCAGGTGGAGGACATCGTCCTGGTCGGCCATTGCGTGGTCCCGTTACTTGTTGCGCTGGATTCGATGGAGCCGCCGGAGGCGGCCCGCGGCATGATAATGCGAAATGTGGTGCCCTGTCCCAGCCTTGACTCCAGCATCATTCGGCCACCGAGCTGTTGGGTTACCAGATTATAGACGATATGCAGGCCGAGCCCGGTGCCGCCCTCATTGCGGCGCGTGGTAAAGAAGGGATCGAAAGCCTGGCGCTGCACATCCGGCGTCATTCCAATTCCATTGTCGGCAAAAATGATCTCGATGTCATCACTGCCGCGTGGCTTTGCCGAAATCGAAATAGTGCCGGACCGCCCCGCAGGAAATGCGTGATTGGTGGCGTTGAGAAAGAGATTTGTCAAAATCTGCCCGTATGACCCCGGATAGCCATCGATCATCAGGCCGTCCGGCACCTCGACCGCTATGCTGACCGGCGCTTTCTTCAGCACCGGCCGCAGGCTGGCGATGATCTGGTCGGTGGCCTCACTCAGACTGAATTGCCGCCGCTCCGCGTGCGAGCGGTCCACCGCGACCTGCTTGAAGGACTGAATCAGTTCGCCGGCGCGATGCAGGTTCGCCACCAGTTGCTGCGCCGCGTCCTGACAGGTCCGGACGAAGTCCGCGAGCTGGGAGCGCCGCAACGGCGTGTCGGATTTCAGCTCGGTCTCGAACATGTCGGCGCGGCGGGCGAAGCTCGAGGCCACCGTCAGGCTGATGCCGATCGGGTTGTTCACTTCATGGGCGACGCCGGCAACCAGACCGCCAAGCGCGGCCAGCCGCTCCGCGTCGATCAGGTTTCGCTGGGCGGCGTTGAGCTCCAAAAGCGCGCTTTCAGCCTTTTCCTTGGAGGCTCGCAACTCGTCGTCGGCCTCGCGCTTGGCGATGGCATTCTCCCGAAATACCTCGACCGCGCGCGCCATCGCGCCGATCTCGTCCTTGGCGCCCGTGCCTTGCACCTGACGATCGTAGTCGCCCGATGTAATGGCCTGCATCGACGCCATGATCTGCTGCAGCGGCAGCCGAATGCTCAGCGCAATCACGATACCGACGATCACGATGATCGCGAGAAAGATCACCGCGATCAAAAGCGTCTTGCGGGAAATATCCGCCAGGGTTCGATCGAAGGTCGCCTGGGCATTCTGCTCGCGTTGCCGCATCTTGACCGACAGGCCGTCGATCGCGCCGATGGTGTCGGCTTGGCTCGCGTCGATCGAATTGCGCAACAGATCGGTGCGGCTGGCAAGCTGCTCGGATAGTTTGGCGAGACCCTCGCGCAGCGCGTCGGCCCGGCCTTTCAATCGCTGCAGCGCGAAGCGCTGAAGGTCGTTATCGGCAAGATCGGCCATCACCGGGATGGTTCGTTCGATCGTCTCGGTGTTTCTACGGGCCTCTTCGGCGGATGCCGAGGCCAGCGACAGGTAATAGGCATTGGCGGCGACCAGCATCGCGGTAAACGCCTCGCGGGACTTTCCAAGCGAGGGCCAGATCAGGGCGTCGCGGTGACCGGTTGCGCCCTCGATGATGGAATAGAGCCCGGCCATGTCCCTGGCCGGCGTCAGAACCTGTTCTTCGTAGGTTTTTGAAATCGTCGTCTGCAAGGAACGCAGCTCGCCGAAGCCAGAGAGGAAGCGCTCGGTGACGCGCTCCAGCTCCGCCACCGATCCTGACAGCATCGGATCGGTCGAGGCGCGGGTATTGAGCGTGCCGAGCACCGCTTCGCGCAGCAGCAGGATCTCGGCGAACAGTTCGGGGCTTGGCTGATTGATGTAGCGATGGATCAGATTCTGCAGGCGACCGGTTTCGCCTTCCAGCAGCGCCAGGATCTGGTCCGATTCCCGCACCCGACGAACATCGTCCCAGGCAGATCTAAGAACCCCGGCGCCGCTCCAGATCAGACCGGCGAGCACGATCACGACCGCGGAGTTCAGCGCGGCAATCGAAAGAATTCGCCAGCGGATGGGAATCGCGCGGACCAGCCCGATAATTCCGGAACGGCCCCGTGCAGCGTGGCTAACCTGCCGTTCCGCCGTTTGGTCTTGCCGGGGCGTCACCTGGGCCAACTCACTCTACCTTGTGGATGTGTTGGATCAGTTCGGTGGTCGCCGGATCGCGCTGCGCCTTCGCATAAAGCCCTGCCATCGCCGCCTCGAACGGCTTGCGGTCGAAATCGGCTACGATGGTAACGCCGGCAGTCTCGGCCTGTCGACGCGAACGTTCTTCGAGATCTTTCCACTTTTCGCGCGTGAAATGATTGGACTGCAGCGCCGCGTCACGAAAAATCTTCCGTTCATCGTCCGACAGGCTTTGCCAGGCCTTCAGCGACATCACCAGGACCTCGGGGCTCACCGTATGTCTAGTCAGGGTGTAATAGCCGGCGAATTTGTAGTGATCGGTGGTGACATAGGATGGCCAGTTGTTCTCCGCGCCATCGATCAGTTTGGTGGCGAGCCCGGTGAGAACCTGACCATAGGGCAATTCGACGGGTTCCGCGCCCAGCGCTCTGATCATGTCTGACATCAATTCGGATTGCTGCACGCGAATCCGCAGACCCCGCATATCGGCAAGCGAGCGAACCGGCCCGACGCTGTTGTAGATCGAACGGGCGCCGGAATCGTAAAACGTCAGACAGACAAATCCGTAAGGCCCGAAGCTGCCCAGGATTTCGTTGCCGATCGGTCCATCCAGGACCTTCTGAAGATGCTCGATGGAGCGAAACAGAAATGGCATCGCCAGCACATTCATCGCCGGCACGAAGCTGCCGATCAGCGCCACGTTGGTGCGGTTGAGGTCAATCGCGCCGACCCGGGTTTGTTCGATCGTCTCCTTTTCCTCGCCGAGTTGCCGGGAATGAAACACGCGTATCTGGTCCCGACCGCCGCTCTTTTCGGCGATCAGGCGACCCATGAAGCGAAGCGCCTGCACGGTCGGATAGTCTTCGGTCTGAGTGTCGGCGGCGCGAAATTCACGCGCCATTGCAGCGGTCGAGATGGCACCGACGGATAGCGCGACCGCGAGGGCTATGATCCGCGAGACAGTGGCGCGACTGGACACGGGCAACATCATCCCCCTATGGTAACACCGTATTTCCGAACCATCAGGCCATGCAATCTAGCAGAGTGACGTGGGGAATGGCTATCGGGGGTGGTGCGGGATTTTTGCCGCCTGCCGGATCTGGCCGGATTGAAGCGGTGTTGGCGGGGTTTGTGAGGGGCGCTTGACGGTCGTCCCGCTGGCTACCTCGCGGACAGGGCAGCAGCAGAACAACGATCAAGAATTGGATATGCTCAAATCAGCCCTCAGGGTTTTCACGGTTGCGGCGATCGCCATTCAGTTGGCGATGGCGTCACCGGCCCATGCCGTCACTGACGTCATGTGGTGGCACGCGATGTCGGGCGAACTCGGGCGGCAATTGGAAAAGCTCGCCGCGGACTTCAACGCATCGCAGTCCGGTTACCGGATCGTACCGAGCTACAAGGGCAACTATACGGAGACGGTTACCGCGGCGATCTTTGCGTTTCGGTCGCGCAGCCAGCCGGCCATCGTGCAGGTCAATGAGATCGCGACCGCAACCATGATGGCCGCGAAGGGCGCGGTCTACCCGGTGTACGAATTGATGCGGGACCAGGCGGAGTCGTTTTCGCCAACCGCTTACCTTCCCACTATCACCGGCTACTACACCGACGTCGCCGGCAACATGCTGTCGTTCCCCTTCAATGCCTCGACCCCCATTCTGTACTACAACAAGAATCTGTTCCGTGCGGCCGGCCTCGATCCGGAGGTGGCGCCGAAAACCTGGCTGGAGGTCGGCGCGGCGGCGAAGCGGCTGCGCGCTGCCGGCGCCGCCTGCGGGTTCACCACGGCGTGGCCGTCCTGGATCAATGTCGAGAATTTCTCGGCGTTTCATGATTTGCCGATCGCGACCAGATCCAACGGACTGGGCGGTCTCGATGCGTTGCTGACCTTCAACAATCCGGTGATGGTCCGCCACATCGCCCAGCTAGCGGAATGGCAGAAGACCAAGATCTTCGACTACAGCGGCCGCGCCACGTCAGCCGAGCCGCGGTTTCAAAACGGCGATTGCGGAATATTCATCGGCTCATCGGGAACCCGCGCCGATATCCTCGCCAACTCCAAATTCGAGGTCGGCTACGGCATGCTGCCGTACTGGCCGGATGTCGAGGGCGCGCCGCAGAACTCCATCATCGGTGGCGCCACCTTGTGGGTGCTGCGGGACCGGCCGCGCGACGAATACAAGGGCGTCGCGAAATTCTTCGCGTTTCTGTCAAGACCCGAGGTTCAGGCCTCATGGCATCAGAAGACCGGCTATCTGCCGATCACCCGCGCGGCCTTCGACCTGACCCGGGCCCAGGGCTTTTACGACCGCAATCCGGGTACCGCGATTTCGATCGAACAGATCACGCTCAAATTGCCGACCGAGAATTCAAAGGGGCTGCGGCTGGGGTCGTTCGTTCTGATCCGCGACGCGATCGACGACGAACTCGAGCAGGCGTTCAGCGGCAAGAAATCCGCGCAGGCAGCGCTGGATTCCGCGGTGGCGCGCGGCAACCGGCTGCTGCGCCAGTTCGAGCGGGCCAATCCGGATTGATAGAGCATGATCCTTAAAAAGCATGACCTCGGACTTGATCCGTGGGTGGGTGCCCGCTTTTCTTTCCGAAAAGATCATGCTCAACCAAAAACCCAGAGCGCGATCGTGATTCGATGACGGTCGCGGACGCTCGCCACCGCATCGGGCAGCAATTCAAGTTAACATCTCGCCCAAGAAACAAACGCCAAGATTTTCTGCATACTTTGTGTGCAAATGCCGCGCTGTGTATGCAATCCCGCGACCCATCGCGAAATTTGGGATCATCGCAAATCAATAAACTCCTTCAATATCAGTCAGATAGTTTGAAATCGGGGTTCTGTTAATATTTGGCACGAACCTTGCGACGCGGTCTCCAAAGCCGATACCTCGTGCGTTGGAGATCACCGATGAAGCGTCGCGATTTTCTGAAATCCGTCACCGGGGTTGCGGCCGGCGCGATGGTGCCGGCGCCGGCAATCTGGTCGGCCGCCAAGGCGGACGCCCGTTCGGAGACGCTGCTGATCGTCTCCGAAAGCGGACCCAACAACCTCGACATCCATGGCGTCGGCACCAACGTGCCGGGCTACGAGGTGTCATGGAATTGCTACGACCGCCTGATCAGCCACGAGATGAAGGCCGGCCCCGGCGGCGTGCCGTATTACGATCGCGACAAATTCAAGCCCGAGCTCGCCGAGGACATGAATGTCGGCGATATGTCGGTGACGTTCAAACTGAAGAAGAACGCGAAATTCCACGACGGCACGCCGGTGATGGCGAAGGACGTCAAATGGTCGCTCGACCGCGCCGTCAGCGTCGGCGGCTTCCCGGCCTTCCAGATGAGCGCAGGGTCGCTGACCAAGCCCGAACAGTTCGTCATCGTCGATGACAACACCGTGCGGGTCGATTTTGCGACCAAGGATCGGCTGACCATTCCTGATCTCGCGGTCATCGTGCCGTGCGTGGTCAATTCCGAACTGGTCAAGAAGAATGCCACCGAGAAAGACCCCTGGGGCCTCGAATACACCAAGCAGCAGACCGCGGGCTCCGGCGCCTACAAGGTGACAAAGTGGACCGCCGGTACCGAAGTGATCATGGAGCGCAATGACGAGTGGGTCGGCGGCCCGATGCCGAAGATCAAGCGGGTGATCTGGCGCATGGTGCCGCAGGCCGGCAACCGCCGCGCGCTGCTGGAACGCGGTGACGCCGATATCTCCTACGAGCTGCCCTACAAGGATTTCACCGAGATCAAGGCCAACGGCAAGCTCGACGTGGTCTCGCTGCCGTTCAGCAACGGCATCCAGTATATCGGCATGAACGTCACCAAGCCGCCTTTCGACAATCCGAAGGTGCGTCAGGCGGTGGCCTACGCTATTCCCTATCAGAAAATCGTCGACGCCGTGCTGTTCGGCCTTGCCAATCCGATGTTCGGCGCGCCCGCGAACACGGCCACCGAAGTCGCCTGGCCGCAGCCGACCAAATATTTCACCGACATCGCCAAGGCCAAGGCGCTGCTCGCCGAGGCCGGATATCCCAACGGCTTCGAAACCACGCTGTCATTCGATCTCGGCTTTGCGGTGGTGAACGAGCCGCTGTGCGTGCTGGTCCAGGAAAGCCTCGGCCAGATCGGCATCAAGACCACCATCAATAAAATTCCCGGCGCCAACTGGCGCACCGAACTGAACAAGAAGGAGATGCCGCTCTATACCAACGTGTTTTCCGGCTGGCTCGATTACCCCGAATATTTTTTCTACTGGTGCTATCACGGCAACAATTCGGTGTTCAACACCATGAGCTACAAGTCGCCGGAGATGGACAAGCTGATCGATGGCGCCCGCACCGCGGCCTCGACCGGCGACAAGGCGACTTACGACAACGACGTCAAAGGCTTCGTCGATCTGGCGTTCGCCGATGTGCCGCGAATTCCGCTGTATCAGCCCTTCGTCAATGTCGCGATGCAGAAGAACATCTCCGGCTACCAATACTGGTTCCACCGCCGGCTCGATTACCGCACGATGGTGAAGGCCTAGTGCAGGATGGGTGCATTGATGCGCCAATCGTCGACGATATTTTCCGCCGGAATGTTCGGCCTGGGCTGTTCGATGGTGTTCCCTCCCCCCTTGTGGGGGAGGGCCAGGGAGGGGGGTGAACTGCAAATGCAGGACTCGCGAACACCCCCCACCCCAACCCTAGAGAGCGAGCTTCGCTCGTCTCGACCCCACAAGGGGGGAGGGAGCAGAAAGGGCTATCTCGCTGGTCGGGAAATACAAGACGCGAGGGCGCCATCATGCTGACCATGATCGGCAAGCGACTGATGTTCGCGATCCCCAGTCTGATCGGGGTGGTGATCGTCACATTCCTGCTTACCCGCGCGCTGCCCGGCGATCCCGCGGCGTATTTCGCCGGACCTGCTGCCGGCAAGGAAGCCGTCGAGCAGATCCGCAAGAAGCTCGGCCTCGACAAGCCGCTGATCGAACAGTTCTTCCGCTACACCGTCGATCTTGCGCACGGCGATTTCGGCAATTCGCTGACCACCGGCCAGCCGGTCGCGACCGAAATTCGCAACCGCCTGCCGGCATCGGCGGAACTGACGCTGCTCGGCCTCGTGGTCTCGATCGTGATCGCGATCCCGCTCGGAATCCTGGCTGCGACAAAGCCCGGCTCCTGGATCGACCATCTCTGTCGCGTCACCACGACGGCGGGCGTGTCGCTGCCGGTGTTCTTCACCGGGCTGGTGCTGGTCTATGTGTTCTACTTCAAGCTCGGCTGGTCGCCGGCGCCATTGGGGCGGCTCGACGTCTTCGCCACCGCGCCGCCGGCGGTTAGCGGCTTCTATCTGATCGACAGCCTGATTGCGCGCGACTGGGAAACTTTCCGCTCGGCGGTCAACCAGCTGATCCTGCCGACGCTGACCCTGGCGATCTTCTCGCTGGCGCCGATCGCGCGCATGACCCGCGCGTCGATGCTCGCAGTGCTGTCGTCGGATTTCGTGCGCACGGCGCGGGCGAGCGGCCTGTCCCCGGGCACGGTGATCGTCACCTACGCCTTCCGCAATGCGATGCTGCCGGTGATCACCACGCTCAGCATGGTGTTCTCGTTCCTGCTTGGCGCCAATGTGCTGGTGGAAAAGGTCTTTGCCTGGCCCGGCATCGGCTCCTACGCGGTGGAAGCGCTGATCTCGTCGGATTTCGCGCCAGTGCAGGGCTTCGTGCTGACGATGGCCGTGATGTATGTGCTGCTCAATCTGATCATCGACATTCTCTATGGCGTGATCGACCCGCGCGTGAGGTTGGAAGGATGAGCACTTTAGCCCCGCTTGTTGAGCCTGCATCCACCGCGCGCACGTCCGGTCTCGCCGCGGTCCTCGAACACACCCGCTATGTGCTCGGCGAAAACCGGGTGACTGCTTTCGCGTTCGGCCTGCTGGTGGTGATCGTGTTCGCCGCGCTGTTCGGGCCCTATGTGGTTCCCTATGATCCGCTGGCCAGCGACACGGCGGCGGCATTGAAGCCGCCGTCGGGAGCGCACTGGTTCGGCACCGATCAACTCGGCCGCGACATTTTCAGCCGCGTCATTGTGGCGACCCGGCTCGATAGCTTCATCGCGGTGGCGTCCGTGATTCTCGTCTTCATGATGGGCGGCCTTGCCGGCATCGCCGCCGGCTATTTTGGCGGCTGGACCGACCGCATCGTCGGCCGCATCGCCGATACCATCATGGCGTTTCCGCTGTTCGTGCTGGCGATGGGCATCGTCGCAGCACTGGGCAACACCGTGCAGAACATCATCATCGCCACCGCGATCGTGAATTTTCCGCTTTATGCGCGCGTCGCCCGCGCCGAGGCCAATGTTCGTCGCGACGCCGGCTTTGTGCAGGCGGCGCGGCTGTCCGGCAACGGCGAGTTCCGCATCCTGCTGGTGCACATCTTGCCGAATATCATGCCGATCATGATCGTGCAGATGTCGCTCACCATGGGTTACGCCATCCTCAACGCGGCGGGACTTTCGTTCATCGGTCTCGGCGTCCGACCCCCGACCGCCGAATGGGGCATCATGGTCGCGGAAGGCGCGTCGTTCATGGTCTCAGGCGAATGGTGGATCGCGCTGTTTCCCGGCTTCGCGCTGATGATCGCGGTGTTCTGCTTCAACCTGCTCGGCGACGGTCTGCGCGACATCGTCGATCCGCAGCGGCGGACGTGAGCATGGGTAAGAATTCACCGATGTTTGTCCTGGCGATCACGTTGGATACCGCCGTCGTGGCCGGACTTGATTCGGCCATCCATCCGTCTTCGCAAGACTCTTTTACAGAAGCGATGGACCCCTGGGTCAAGCCCGGGGGTGACGGTCCGAATTCGGGGAGAGCGCCATGACCGCGCAGCCGCTGCTCGACGTCAGCGATCTCACCGTGGAATTCGCCACCCGCCGCGGCATCGTCAAGGCTGTGCAACACGTCAATATCTCGGTCGCCAAGGGCGAGACGCTGGGCATCGTCGGCGAATCCGGCTCGGGCAAGTCGGTGACGTCCTACGCGGTGATGCGAATTCTGGATCGAGCCGGCAAGATCGCCGAAGGTTCGGTGGTGTTCTCGGGTGTCGACGTCAAGGCCGCGACCGAAAACCAGATGCGCGACCTGCGCGGCCGCGAAATCTCGATGATCTTCCAGAACCCGCGCGCGGCACTCAATCCGATCCGCAAGGTCGGCGACCAGATCGAGGACGTACTGCGCCAGCATGTGCAGTCGACCACCAACAATCGCGGCGAGAAGGCGATCGAGGCGCTGGAACAGGTCAAGATCGCACGGCCGCGCGAACGCTATCACGCCTATCCGTTCGAGCTCTCCGGCGGCATGTGTCAGCGTGTTGTGATTGCGCTGGCGCTGGCCTGCAATCCGCAGCTTCTGATTGCCGACGAGCCGACCACGGGCCTCGACGTCACCACGCAAAAGGCGGTGATGGACCTGATCGTCGAGCTGACCAAAAGCCGCGGCATGTCGACGATCCTGATCACCCACGATCTCGGACTTGCCGCCGCCTATTGCGATCGCGTGGTGGTGATGGAGAAAGGACGTGTGGTCGAGACCGCGCTGTCTGCAAATATTTTCGCCAATCCAGAGCACGCCTACACCAAGAAGTTGATGCGGGCGACGCCGCGGCTTGGCGTGTCCTTGCGCGATCTGCTGCCTGAGGAAGAAGCCACCGCCGTCATGGCCGGGCTTGACCCGGCCATCCATTCATCTTCGCAAGACCCCTCTTCAAAAGCGATAGACCCCCGGGTCAAGCCCGGGGGTGACGCTTCTACTAACGGCGACGCCTCCGCGCAGCCGCTTCTTCTCGTCGAAAAGCTGGTCAAGGAATATCCGCGCCAGGGCGCGACTGCGTTGCTCGGAAAACTGTTCTCGCGCACGCCCGCAGCTGAGCCGGAGAAATTCCGCGCCGTCGATGGCATCAGCTTCTCCGTCGGCCATGGCGAAAGCGTCGGCCTGGTCGGGGAGTCCGGCTGCGGAAAATCCACCACCTCGATGATGGTGATGCGGCTCATCGATCAGACCTCCGGCCGCATCATGTTCGCTGGCGATGAGATTGGCGGTATTCTTCCCAACGCCTTTGCGCGGCTGCCGCTGCGCAAGAGCATCCAGATGGTGTTTCAGGATCCCACCGACAGCCTCAATCCGCGCTTCACCGCCGCGCGCGCCATCGCCGATCCGATCATGCAGCTGGGCGACGTCAGGGGGCGCGACGCGCTGCGCGCCCGCTGCGAGGATCTGGCGAGGCAGGTCGGTCTGCCGCTCAACCTGCTGGATCGATTTCCACACCAGTTGTCGGGGGGACAGAAGGCCCGCGTCGGCATCGCGCGGGCGATCGCGCTGCAACCCAAGCTCGTGATCCTGGACGAGCCGACCGCGGCGCTGGATGTGTCGGTGCAGGCGGTGGTGCTCAATCTGCTGCAGGACCTCAAACAATCCATGGGCATGAGCTACCTGTTCGTGTCGCACGATTTGAATGTGGTGCGTCTGCTATGCGATCGTGTCATTGTGATGCGAACCGGCCGAATCGTCGAGGAGGGGCCATCAGAACGGGTGCTGGGTGCGCCACAGGATGCCTACACGCGGGAACTGTTATCGGCTATACCGCATCCACCGCTTCCCGTTCACTGAGCCTGGATTGCCGGATTTGGAATTGATGAGAGAATGCCGCGTGACCGATTCGCTTGACCACTACATTGATGCCGTCGGAAAGGCGCTCGCGCTGCCGATCGAGGACGCCTGGAAGCCGGCGGTGCGTGCCAATCTCGAGGTGACGCTGAAGCTGGCGCGGCTGGTCGATGAATTCCCCTTGCCTGACGAAACCGAGCCGGCCAGTGTCTTTGCAGCCTGATCGCGCCAATCCTGATCTCGCAGATGGAGCCGTCATGACTGGCGATTGGCTGCCGGCGTCCGAAATCGCGCAGGCGGTTGCGAGCCGAAGGATTTCGGCGCTCAGCGTTACCGAAGCGGCGCTGGCGCGGATCGCGCGGCACGATCCGGTGCTGAATTCATTCACCGACGTGGTCGCGGACCGCGCCCGCGCAAAGGCGCACGCCATCGATGCCACGCTGGCCGCTGGAAAGCATGCCGGCGCTCTGGCCGGCGTGCCGTTCGCGGTAAAAAACCTGTTCGACATCAAGGGCCTGCCGACCCGTGCCGGATCGAAGATCAACCGCGACGCTGCGCCGTCGCCGCGCGACGCCACCCTGGTCGAGCGCATGGAAGCCGCCGGTGCGGTGCTCATCGGCGCGCTCAACATGGGCGAATACGCCTACGATTTCACCGGCGAGAATGTGCATGACGGCGCGTCGCGCAATCCGCACGACGTGACGCGCATGACCGGCGGTTCGTCAGGCGGCTCTGGCGCCGCAGTCGGCGGCGGCTTGGTGCCGTTGGCGCTGGGCTCGGACACCAACGGTTCGATCCGGGTGCCGTCGTCATTCTGCGGCATCTTCGGTTTAAAGCCGACCTATGGCCGGCTGTCGCGGGCGCGGTCGTTTCCGTTCGTCGCGAGCTTCGATCATCTCGGTCCGTTCGCGCGCAGCATCGACGACCTGGCACTAGCCTATGACGCCATGCAGGGAGGCGATGCCGACGACGCGGCGTGTTCGACGCGGCCGGTCGAGCCGGTGAGCGCGCTCCTGGCGCAGGACATCGGCGGTCTGCGGATCGCCATTGCCGGCGGCTATTTCCAGACCAACCTGTTTCCTGAGGCCAAGGAAGCCGTCGGACGCGTCGCCAAGGCGCTCGGCGCCACGCGCGTGGTCGAGATTCCAGAAGCTGCGCGCGCCCGCGCCGCCGCCTATGTCATCACCACCTGCGAAGGCGCGTCGCTGCACCTCGATCGGCTCCGCCAGCGGCCTGCCGATTTCGATCCCGCGGTACGCGACCGGCTGCTGGCCGGAGCGATGATTCCGGCTCCGCTGGTGGACCGGGCGCAGAAATTCCGCCGCTGGTATCGGGCAAAGGTGCTGGAGCTGTTCAAATCCGTTGATGTGATCATCGCGCCGGCAACGCCATGCGTGGCGCCAAAACTCGGCCAGGTGAACTTCGTGCTCGATAGTGTCGAACTGCCGGTGCGGGCCAATATCGGCATCCACACCCAGCCGATCTCCTTCATCGGGTTGCCGGTGGTCGCGGTGCCGATCCCGCTCGATCCGATGCCGATCGGCGTTCAGATCATCGCCGCGCCGTGGCGGGAAGATATCGCGTTGCGCGTTGCCTATGCGCTGGAAAGTGCCGGCGTTGCCGCCGCGCCTCGCCCGAAGGGATTTTAAGATGGATGTCGATCTGCCCGATGTGCTCGCCGAAGTTGGGGAAGCGTTCGCGCGCTATGAGGCGGCGCTGGTGACCAATGATGTCGCTCCCCTCGGCGCCTTGTTTCGCAACGATTCCCGGACGTTGCGTTACGGGGGCGGCGAGAACCTCTACGGCTTCGACGCGATCCAGGCGTTTCGCGCGGCGCGCTCGCCGGTAGGCTTGATGCGCACCACCGCGCAGACCGTGATTACGGCCTATGGCAGGGACACCGCCGTGGCGTCGACACTGTTCTATCGCGACTCGGCACCCGGAAGAGTCGGGCGGCAAATGCAGACCTGGGTGCGATTCCCCGAAGGCTGGCGGATCGTGGCAGCGCATGTCAGCATCATCGACGAACCGCGGAATCCGGCATGAGTGTTGAAGACATGCCGGTGCAGCGATCGGTCGAGCCGGTCAGCCGGGTCGACCGGCCGCCGCTCAATGGTGGCAAGATCACCCTCGCGGAAGAGCTGCGGCTGCAGCTTGCGGACGACATCGTGCGCGGGGCGCTGCCGCCAGGCGCCGCGCTCGACGAGACCGAGATCGCGCAGCGCTTCAACGTATCGCGCACGCCGGTGCGCGAGGCGCTGCGCCAGCTCGCCGCCAGCGGTCTTGTCGATTCGCGGGCGCATCGCGGCGCGGTGGTAGCGCGGCCCTCGATCGAGCGGCTCACCGGCATGTTCGAGGCGATGGCGGAACTGGAAGCGCTTTGCGCCGGGCTCGCCGCCGAACGCATGTCCCCGGCGGAGCGGCAGGGGCTGGAAGCGGTACATGAGGAATTGCGCCTGCTGAGCTATGCCGGCAATCCGGACCGCTTTCACGAAGTCAACGAGCGGTTTCACAATGCGATCTATGCCGGTTCGCAGAACGGCTACATCGCCGAGATGACGCTGGCGACGCGGGTGCGGGTGCAGCCGTTTCGCCGCGCGCAATTTCGCAACCTCGGCCGGCTGGCAAAATCCCACGCCGAACATGACCGCGTGGTAGTGGCGATCATGCGCGGCGATCGCGTTGGCGCGGCCGCCGCGATGCGTGCCCACATCGAACTGGTGCGCGGCGAATACGAACTTTACGCGGTGTCGGTGTAAAACACACATCCCCAAAGTCCGTCATTGCGAGCGAAGCGAAGCAATCCAGCCGGCCGGCTTGGAAACGAAGGCTACTAGATTGCTTCGTCGCAAGAGTTCCTCGCAATGACGAACGGAGCTGTGGGCCGCAAACTCGGCCTCATCCTGGCGCGACGTCTTGGTTCCTAGTCTTTGACCGCTCGCAAGATACCATTGGCAAGAGACCATACAATTCGGGACTCCCAGAGACAGACGGCGATCTTTGCTAGATTGGGCCACCACCGTGTCAGTGGATATGCATCAGCGCTCCGCAAGACACCGACGGTGGACGCGATATTGTATGGCAAAATCAGAGCTGTCACACTGAGCGCTCGCCATGGTTGCGTATTAAAGATCGGGCTCACAAACATGTTAAGAACGACCGATGCGAAATACCCAAATATGTAGAAAATCCAGAAGGTGACCCGCAAGGAATACTGACCTCGCCAGAGTTTCCCAAGGATGGTCACTTCCCGACTCCAGATTCTTTGGAGGTGTCGCTCAAGTTCGGTGCTTTACGTAGTGTCGGTTAAGTTCTAGGCGAACAAGTCCAAAGCCACGAAACTCCAAGTTCGTCATGGCTGGTTCTTCCCGCCGTGACGAACTTGGAGATTGTCACTTCCTCACACCGCCGCCGCTTCTGCCATGAAGGCGCGCCAGCCGCCGAATTTCGAGATGTCGCGCGCGCCATTCACCGCGGCGGCCTCGACCAGAAAGCCCTGCACGCCGGAGCCGTCGGCCAGACGAATCGTGCCGATCGACAGCGGCGCGGGGATCGTGGCGACGAAGGCGCCGAACGATGCCGCCGACAGCGCCCAGACCTCGACCTCGATCGAAGAGCCCGCGCCGGCCTCGATGCGCAGCATGCCCGGCTTCGGCGGCGTGGTCCCCTTGAGCGCATAGAGTTTATAGTCCGGCGCGGTGGACGCGGCCTTCAGCAGCCGTCCGCCCAGCGCTCTCAATTCGCTATTCAGCGCCATGCCGGACAGATGCGGAAACAGCGTCCGATGCTGGCAAGCTGCGCATCGTGGCCTGCCGGCGCTAACAGCGTGATGCCGAACGGAATGCCGTCGGCGCGCATCGCCGCCGGCAGCGCCAGGCCGCAGAGATCGAGCAAATTGACGAAATTGGTGTAGGTGCCGAGCCGGCTGTTGAGTTCGACCGGATTGGCGAGCACCTGGGCGGTTGAGTAAGTGGTCGGCGCGGTCGGCAGCACCAGCGCGTCGATGTTGACGAAAATGCGCTCGCTGATGCGGCGCAGCTTCTGCAGCCGATAGAGCGCGGTGAAAGTATCCGCCGCGGAGAGCCGGGCGCCGGCAATGGTGATTTCGCGGGTGACCGGATGGATAGACTCCGGTGATGACGCCAAGAGATCGCGGATCACCAGATAGCGCTCGGCGACCCACGGGCCTTCATAGAGCAGCCGCGCGGTCTCGTAGAACGGCTCGAGATCGAATTCGACCAGCGTCGCCCCAAGCTCAGTCCAGCGCTTGAGCGCATCGTCGTAGGCTTTCTCGGAAACCTTGTCGCCGAAGAAGATCAACTGGCCCTTGCGCGGGATGCCGAGCCGCAGCTGTGCCGGAAATGCGTTCATCGACGCCAGCGGCAGCTTGCGCGAGAACGGATCGGCGGCATCGGATCCTGCGATGGCGTAGAGCGCGGTCATCGCATCGTCGACGGTGAGCGAGAAGATCGAGACGCAATCCAGCGTGCGGCAGGCGTGCACCAGGCCGGCGGTGGAGACCAGCCCCAGCGACGGTTTCAGCCCGACGATGTTGTTGAGCATCGCCGGCACCCGGCCGGATCCGGCGGTGTCGGTGCCGAGCGCCAGCGGCACCAGCCCCGCGGAGACCGCGACCGCCGAGCCCGAACTGGATCCGCCCGGAATGAGATCGGCGCGAACAGGGTTTTTCGGGATGCCGTTGGGCGAGCGTACGCCGACCAGGCCGGTGGCGAACTGATCGAGATTGGTCTTGCCGATGATGATGGCGCCGGCGGCGCGCAGCCGCGCCACCGAAGTCGCATCGAGGGATGGGCGATACGAGAATGCCGGGCAGGCGGCGGTGGTGGGCAGGCCTGCGACGTCGATATTGTCCTTCACCGCCACCGGGACGCCATAGAGCGGAAGGCTCGCCACATCCTTAGCCGTCAGCGCCTCGGCTTCGGCAATGGCGTCTGCCTCAGCGCGCAGGCTGATGAAGATGGCGGGATCGTTGTGATCGCGGATGCGCGCAAAGCTGCGTCCGACGGTCTGCGCCGGCGAGACGGCGCCCGCACGGTGCGCGGCGATGATGGCAGCAACCGTTTCAGTCACGGCGCTGACCGGGTGCGGATGGCGCGACCGCGCCACCCGCTCAGGAAGGTGACTTCATTCGGCAGGCACTGCAAGAGAAGGCTCCGGATGGGTGACGGAAAGGCTGGTCGCGCCGAACTTCTCCGCTGCGAACAGCCCGGCCGCCACCACAGAATAGGCCAGCGCGACACCGGGCGTCACCCCCAAACCGCCGCCGATGCCCACCGCCTCGCCGTGCATGAAGCCAAAATAGGTGAGCACGGCGCCGGAAAATGCGAAGGCCGAAGCCTTGACGAATTCCCGTTCGATAATAAAGACGCCGATCGCGCCGAGCACGAGCCCGGCGAGGATCGAACCGCCGCCCATGACTTCCAGTCCGTGATAGAGCACCCCTTGCTGAGGCAATGACGCGATCGCCGCGGTCTTGACCGCCGCCACCTTGTCCGCCCCCAGCGCGCCCACCGTCTGGGCTGCACTGAGGGTCGCCCCGAGCATGGTGTCGATCTGCAGCTTGGCCCACGCCGCCAGATGCGGCGTCAGGGCCAGCACGATCGCCGGGGCGTGCTTGATCGGCGTGGTCTGGAACGCCTGCGCGCCGATCAGCATGCCGATGTAGAGGAGGATCGGCGAGATCGCGACCACCGGCACCAGCGCCAGCAGCACCGAGATGATGCCGAACCACGACAGCGCCACCACCATGATTCCGGTGGCGGCGGAGTAGCCGATCCGGCCGCCCATCGCCTTCCAGCCGGGATGGCCGATATAGACCGCGTTGATGAAAGGGTTGCCCATCAGGCAGCCGATCAGGCTGACGACGCCATCGGCGGTCAGCACCCGGGTGGTCGGATATTCGTCGCCCGCGGCCTCGGCGCTTTCAACATTGTCCATCGCTTCGACCAGATCGTAGATGCCGAACGGGATTGCCGTCACCAGAATGACGCCGAGGAATTCGAAGCCCGAGAACACCTGGCCGACCGCCGGTATGGGCACCGAGAAGCCGAAGCTTGCGAAGGCATCGCCGACGCCTTTGATGCTGAGGCCGCCGAGCCCCAGGCCGAACAGGTTCGAGCCCCACGCGATGATCATGCCGACCGCGATGGCGACGAGGCCGGCGGGGATGCCCTTGGGATATTTCACGCCGCCGAACCAGCTCACCAGAATGATGGCGAAGCACACGAGGCCAATCTGCGGCGTCATGTACATTTCGAGCGCGGGCCGCATCGAGATGAACGTGACCGAGACGCCGGCCAGGGTGCCGAGCAGGGCGGCGCGCGGGGTGATTTTCCGGATATAGGGCGCGATGAAGCCGCCGATCATCAGGATGAAGCTCTGGAAGAATACCCAGACCAGGCCGGCGGACCAGCCCTTCATCGGATCGCCGGTCTTGATCGTGATCGGCAGCATGATCACGAAGGTGACGATGAACATGTGCGGGACGCTGACGCCCGAGGGCAGCGCGCAGACGTCGCTGCGGCCGGTCTTCTGCGCCAGCCGATAGGCGAGGAACGCGTAGTAGAATGTGGACAGGCACATCATCAGGCCGAGCGCCGGCAGGATGCGGCCGAACACCAGCGAGTCGGGCATCTTCAGCACGAACCGCAACAAGCCGGTCAGCACCAGCATGTTGACCAGGATGTTGGTGCCGAAGCCGAAGAATGCATTCCAGTCGCCCGGAGTCCACAAGACAGGCTTGAAATCGGATTTGCCGGCAGTCCCCGTCATGGTCGTGCTCATCGTGATGCTCCCGCTGCTAATGCGTTTGAAGTCTCCGGTGTCAGTGCGTGAAGAACCGCGGCGGTCGAGCTGACCCAGCCGAAGATGCCGCCCTGGGCCTTGATCATCTTCAGGCCCATCTCGTGGAATTCGGGAAAATACGATGCGCAGCCATCAGCCAGCACCACACAGCGATAGCCGCGATCGTTGGCCTCGCGCACGGTGGTGTTGACGCAGACCTCGGTGGTGACGCCGCATACCAGCAGGGTTGCGATGTTGTGCGCCTTCAGGTCGTCGCCGAGCGATGTGGCGTAAAATGCGCCCTTGCCGGGCTTGTCGATGACGATCTCGCCCTTGAGCGGATACAGCGCCGGAATGATGTCGTGCCCGGCTTCGCCGCGGATCAGGATCCGTCCCATCGGTCCGGGATCGCCGATCCGCAGGCTCGGAGCGCCGCGCTCGACCTTGGCCGGCGGCGCGTCGGACAGATCCGGCAGATGTCCTTCGCGGGTATGGACGACCAGCATGCCGGTGTCGCGTGCGGCCTGCAGCACCGCGGCGATCGGCTTCACGGCGCATGCGAGCTGGGAGACATCGTTGCCCAGCGTTTCGCCGAAGCCGCCAGGCTCCATGAAATCGCGCTGCATGTCGATGATGAGAAGCGCCGTGGTCGACCAGTCGAGGTCGATGGGGCCAGGTTCCGCGGCGACCGTGCTACCGGATGGGTACCCTGAGTTCGCCATCACCTACGCTCCCCTTGAGCCATGGGACATCTCGGAGAGAACTAAGCAAGGCGTGTGCCATTGTGTACAACGCTGCGAGGATGTTTGAGGACGCAAAATTATCGATTATTTTCATTGAGTTGATTGGCAATGCCTGCACTTGAGGTAGCCGCCCCACTGGCGCTCGCTCGCCAGTATTTGCATAATCTCTGAGCGCCGCCATGGGATGTGCATGAATTAAGCGGCAGAGATTCTGACGCTTGCCTGCGACCGATGGGCGCTGTCTGTCTTGCCCTGACCGATTGCCGGAACCAGCCGATTTCGCGTAGAGCAAATGCCTGCCCGCACCTGAAGACGGGCATTGGGAGGCCGGGATGAATGTCGCCGCCGCCAATCGCGACACCGATGCGGATGCGCTGTTTGCGACGCCGCGGATCGCGGCCGAGCATCGCGCCGACGGCAGCATCTGGCTGCGGTCGACCACGCAGCTGGCGCCGCATGCTCGCTGCGTCGGCGACTGGCTGGAGCAATGGGCGCGGCAAACCCCGGACCGGATTTTTCTCGGCGAGCGTTCAAATCCCGATGCGCCGTGGTCCACCGTCAGCTACCGCGACGCGTTGTTGCGGGTGCGCGCGGCGGGCGCATGGATCCTGGCGCAAGGCATGAACGCGCAGTCGCCGCTGGTGATCCTTTCCGACAACAGCATCGAGCATGCGCTGTTCGCACTGGCGGCGATGCATGTTGGGCGGCGATGGCGCGATCTCATTTCAGTCGATTGCCGCGACGCCGGAAACCGACGTCGTGGCAAAGGCGTTTGCGGCGATCGGGCCGGACACGATAGCAAAGTTGCTGTTCACCTCGGGCTCGACCGGCACACCGAAGGCGGTGATCAACACCCAGCGTATGCTGACATCGAGCCAGCAGGCCAAGGCGCAGACCTGGTCGTTTCTCGAACAAGCAGATCTCACGATCCTGGATTGGCTGCCATGGAGTCACACCTTCGGCGCCAACCACAATTTCAACCTGGTGCTGCGCAACGGCGGCACGCTTTACATCGATGGCGGCAAGCCGGCACCCGGCCTGTTCGCGACCTCGCTCGCCAATCTGCGCAGCGTGATGCCGACGGTGTATTTCAACGTGCCGCGCGGCTTCGACATGCTGATCGGGGCGCTGCGCGAGGACGAGGCCCTGCGCCGCCGCTTCTTCACCGAGGTGAAGTTCGTGTTCTATGCCGGGGCGGCGCTGCCACAAAATCTGTGGGAGGCGCTGGAAGACCTGTCGGTCAAGACGGTCGGCCGGGCGATGCCGATGGTCTCGGCCTGGGGATCCACCGAAACCTCGCCGCTGGCGACCGACTGCCACTTTCAGGCTTTGCGTTCCGGCAATATCGGCGTGCCCACGCCCGGTACCGAATTGAAGCTGGTGCGTTGCGGCGACAAGCTTGAGGTGCGCGTGCGGGGGCCGAACGTCACGCCCGGTTACTGGAAGGCGCCCGACTTGACTGCGCAGGCCTTCGACGCCGACGGCTTCTATCTGATCGGCGACGCCGTGACCTTCGCCGATTCGGAGCGTCCCGAACTTGGGCTGTTCTTCGACGGTCGCGTCGCCGAGGATTTCAAGCTCAATTCCGGCACCTGGGTCAGCGTCGGCACGCTGCGTGTGGCCGGCATTTCGGCACTGGCACCGCTGGCGCAGGACATCGTCGTCACCGGACACGGTAGCGACCATGTGCGCTTCCTGGTGTTTCCCAACATCGCGGCGTGCCGGGCACAAGCGGGCTTGTCTGAGAACGCATCCGTCGAAGATGTGTTGAGCAACGACGCGGTGCGCGCTGCGATTGGTCAAGGACTCGCAAAGCTGAAGGCGCAGGGCGGCGGCTCATCGACGTTTGCCGTCCGCGCGCTGCTGCTGGCCGAACCGCCGTCGGTGGATGGAGGCGAGATCACCGACAAGGGCTACATCAACCAGCGCGCGGTGCTGACGCGGCGGGCAGCTGCAGTGGCAGTTCTGGGGAATGATGCGGCGACAGAGTGGATTGGGTGCGCAGGGTGAGATTTCGAGCCTCTCACTCGCCGATGTGAATTATAATTCTTGCAATTCGCCGCGAGTGCGAATTATGATGCATGATGAGCGCGAGTGCCTACGGCTTTGAGGGAAGCCGGGGGGTTATGCTTTTGGCTTGCCCTGAGCTCACGAACACCACGATCACCAAATCAAGAAAATCGAGAGGAACCGCTGATGACCGATCGCCGAATTCTGCTGCCGATGACCCGCCGCACCTTGTTGTCGGGCGCTGCCGGTGCCGCCACGCTTGCCTTGGCCTCGCCGTTCCGCGCGCCGGCGATTGCGCAGAACGCGCCGCTCAAGGTCGGGATGATGCTGCCTTACACGGGCACCTATGCCAAGCTCGGTCAGTTCATCGACGATGGCTTCCGGCTTTACGTCGAGCAGAAGGGCGGCAAACTCGGCGGCCGCGCCATTTCCTTCGTCCAGGTCGATGACGAATCCAAGCCTGAGGCTGCCACCGACAATATGAACCGGCTGGTCGGCCGCGAGAAGGTCGACGTCGTGGTCGGCACCGTGCATTCCGGTGTCGCCATGGCGATGGTGAAGGTCGCGCGCGACACCAAGACCATGCTGATCATTCCCAACGCCGGCGCCAATGATGCGACTGGGCCGGCCTGCGCGCCGAACATTTTTCGCACCTCGTTCTCGAACTGGCAGACCACGTTCCCGATGGGCAAGGTGATGGCGGACGCCGGAATCAAGAACGTCGCCACCATCACCTGGCGCTACACCGCCGGCGCGGAAATGATCGGGGCGTTTGCGGAAAACTTCACCAAGAACGGCGGCAAGGTCGTGGAAGATCTGACGCTGCCGTTCCCCGAAGTGGAATTCCAGGCGCTGATCACCCGGATCGCCACCCTGAAGCCCGATGCTGTCTTCAGCTTTTTTGCCGGTGGCGGCGCTGTGAAGTTCGTCAAGGACTACGCGGCCGCGGGTCTCAACAAGTCCATTCCGCTGTATGGCGCGGGCTTTCTCACCGACGGCACCATCGAGGCCCAGGGCGAAGCCGCCAACGGTATCAAGACCACGCTGCATTACGCCGACAATCTCGACAACCCCGCCAATGTTGCCTTCCTCAAGGCGTTCAAGGCCAAGACCGGCAAGGATGGCGATATCTATGGGGTGCAGGGTTTTGACGGTGCGGCGTTGCTCGATATCGGCCTCACCGCGGTCGGCGGCGATTTTGCCGCGCGCGACAAGATGATTGCGGCGATGGGCGCCGCAAAAATCGACAGTCCGCGCGGGCCGCTGTCCTTCAACAAGGCGCACAATCCGATCCAGAACATCTATCTGCGCGAGGTCCGCAACGGTCGCAACGAACTGGTCTCGGTGGCGCAGGCCAGCGTCGACGACCCGGCGCGGGGCTGCAAGATTTCGTAAGGCTGTCGTTGGAAAGCTGCTATCTGGAAAGTCGCGGCATTTCGCTCAAGTTCGTCATGCCCGGGCAAAAGCGCGAAGCGCGTCTTCGCGCTAGATGTCCCGGGCATCCACGTCTTACAGCGTCGCCGCAAGAAAGACGTGGATGGCCGGGACAAGCCCGACCATGACGTTGAGAGACAAGGTTGCGATCTCCGGCTCTATTTGTTTTCGCGTCTTCCAACTGGACCTTTTCATGGATCTCGTCACTTTAGGCGTCCAGCTTCTGAATGCCGTTCAGTATGCAATGGTCCTGTTCCTGGTTGCCAGCGGACTGACGCTGGTGTTCGGCATTCTCGGCGTCATCAATCTGGCGCACGGCGCGTTCTACATGCTCGGGGCCTATCTGGCCTACTGGATCGTGCTCACCACCGGCAGCTTCCTGCTCGCGATGCTCGGCGGCGTCGCCATCGCTTTCGTGGTCGGGCTGCTCTTGGAAACGGTGTTCGTGCGGCTGCTCTACGGGCGCGATCATCTGGCCCAGGTGACCGACAATCTGTCCTATCCGGTCTATCGACTCGCGATCTGCGTTTTCTGTCTGCTCGTTGCCGGCTTGATCTTCCTCGTCATCACCCGCACCAGGATAGGCATGATCGTACGTGCCGGCACGGAGAATCGCGAAATGATCCGCGTACTCGGCATCGGGTTCGATGCCGTGAACCGCTACGTGTTCGCGGTCGGTATCGCGCTGGCGGCACTTGGCGGTATCGTGATCGCACCAAGCTCCACGGTGTTTCCCGGCATGGGCGACAGCATGCTGATTCTGTCCTTCGTCGTCGTCGTGCTCGGCGGGATCGGTTCGATAGCGGGCGCCGCGGTCGGAGCGCTTCTGATCGGGCTCACCGATACATTCGGCAAGGTGTTCTTTCCCAGCGTATCGAGCATCCTGATCTACCTGCTGATGGCGGCGGTGCTGCTTTGGCGGCCCAACGGCATTCTTGGCCGGCGGGAGATTTGACGTGAACAAGCTTCTTCGCCTGCAGGCCTGGCTGATGCCGGCCGCGTGTCTGATCGCCGCGATCGTGCTGCCGTTTTTTATCCCGACCTATTACGTCCAGTTCATCAGCAAGGCGCTGATCATGGGCGTTCTGGCGATGGCGCTGAACCTCGTGGTCGGCCATGGCGGGTTGGTCAGCCTGTGCCACGCGGCGTTTTTCGGCCTCGCCGGTTACGTATTGGCGCTTAGCTCGCCGCGCTACGATGCGGCGTCGCTTCTGCTCACGCTGCCGCTTGCGGCGCTGGCGTCGGCGGCCGCGGCGCTGGTGATCGGGGCGCTGGCGCTGCGGACCCGCGGGATTTACTTCATCATGGTCACGCTGGCGTTCGGGGAGATGCTGTTCTTCTTCTTTCACGACACCAAAGTGGCCGGCGGCTCGGACGGCGCCTTCATCAACGTCAAACCGGAGATCGCCATCGCCGGCCGTCAACTGCTTGATCTCGACAAGCCGCTGACGTTCTATTTCGTCGTGCTGGCCTGTCTGGTCGGCGTGATCGCGCTGCTCATCATGCTGGTGCGGTCGCCGTTCGGCCATGCGCTGGCGGCCGCGCGCGACAACGAGCGCCGGGCGCGCTCGCTCGGCTTTCCGATTTTCCGGATTCGCCTGACCGCCTTCGTCATTTCCGGCGCGCTGGCCGGGGTCGCCGGTTATCTCGCCGCGGTGCAATTCGGCTTTGTCGCGCCGCAGATGCTGGGCTGGCATCAATCGGCGACCGTGCTGGTGATGGTCCTGATCGGCGGACTGCGCTCGGTCACTGGTCCGTTGGTGGGCGCTCTGGTGCTGATCGGGCTCGAAGAAGTCCTGAAGGCCAATATCGAGAACTGGAAACTGGTGGAAGGGCTGATCATCATCGCCATCGTGGTGGCGTTGCCGAATGGCGTGAGACGGATCTGGCCGATGATTTTTGGGCCGCCCAAAGATCGCGGTGAAACCAGGCAGGCCGCGCCCGAGGTTCATCATGTCTGAAGGCGTCTCTGAAATCTTGCCCGAAATCGCGCTGCGCGCAGCCGGGTTGCACAAGCATTTCGGCGGCGTGGCCGCGGTGTCCGATGTGTCGATCGATGTTCATATCGGCGAGATTCACGCGGTGATTGGCCCCAATGGCGCCGGCAAATCGACATTAATCAATCTGTTGTCCGGCGAATTGTTCGCCAATGCCGGCGCAATCCTGCTCGGCGATGCCGACATCACCCGGCTTGCGCCGGATCGCCGCGCCCGCGCCGGTCTCGGCCGGGCCTATCAGAAGACCACGATCTTCCCGCAATTCAGCGTGCATGAAAACGTTCGCCTCGCCGCGCAGGCGCGCTCGGGCGCACCGCTGCGGATGTTCGGCGGCGTGCATTCCGACCTCGGGGTTCATCAACGCGCGGCGGAGGCCCTTGCGAAGGCCGGACTGTCCGCACGCGGGCAGGCGATCGCCGACCATCTCAGCCACGGCGAGCAGCGCCAGCTCGAAATCGCGATGGTGCTGGCGACCGAGCCGAAGATCATCCTGCTCGACGAGCCGCTCGCCGGTATGGGACAGGCGGAGGCGCGCGGCATTGTGGATCTGATCGCGTCGCTTAAAGTCGGGCGCGCGGTGCTGATCGTCGAGCACGACATGGACGCGGTGTTCGAACTCGCCGATCGCCTGACGGTGATGCATGACGGCTGCGTGATCGCCAGCGGATTGCCGCACGAGGTGCGGATGCATCCGGCGGTGCGCACCGCCTATCTCGGAAATCACGGAGAGCGTTCGTGACCGCGCTGCTCAAGATCGAACGCCTCGATGCGTTCTATGGCGCCAGCCAGATTCTGCATGGCATCGACCTTGAGGTCATGAGAGGCGAACAGGTAGCGCTGATCGGCCGCAACGGCATGGGCAAGACCACGCTGCTGCGCGCCTTGATGGGGCTGGTGCCGAAGTGCCGCGGGGATTTGACATTTCATGGCCACGATATCGTCCATGCCGCGCCGGAAACCATTGCTCGCGCTGGACTGGCGCTGGTGCCGGAAGGCCGCGGCATTTTCGGCTCGCTGTCGGTCACCGAAAATCTGGTGATGGCGGCCCGGGAGGGTCCCGACGGCCGCCTGACCTGGACATTGCCGCGCATTTTCGAACTGTTTCCGCGGCTGCATGCCCGCCGCAACAACGGCGGACATCAATTGTCCGGCGGCGAACAGCAGATGCTGACCATCGGCCGCGCGCTGATGACCAATCCCGACATGATCCTGATCGACGAAGCCACCGAAGGCCTGGCGCCGCTGGTGGCGCAGGACATCTGGCGGACATTGGGCGTTATCAGGGGCGAGGGCATCGCCACCATCGTGGTCGACAAGGATTTCCGCAGCCTGTCGGGGATCGCCGACCGTATGGTGATGCTGTCGAAGGGCACGATTCTGTTCGATGGCCTGCCCGACACGCTTGCCGCGCAGCCGGAGCTGCTGGAGCGGCATCTCGGGGTGTGATTGCGCTGGAGACTGCTTTTTGAATCAGAACTCGCTGCAAGCACTGACTCACCTCTCCCATGGGGTACCCATCTCGTAGGTTGCTCAACCCCAACCCTCTCCCAGAGGGAGAGAGGCGCCCTGCCGTTGTAGCGAATTCACCAGACTCTACGACGCGACAATCGCGAGACCAGGATCGCTCGCGCCCAAGATGTTCCGCGTCAGCGGCTCCGGCCATTGCAGCACCAGATGGCCGATCAGATCGTCGAGCCCGGTCTCGTCGGTCGCATCGTAGAAGCAGGGCGCGGCCGCGCGGGCGATGAAACTGTGCAACAGATGCGCGGCGTCGTAGTCGTAGACGATATCGCCGGGCACATTGCCCTGCCGCCGCAGCATGAATTTGCGAAAGCCGGTGAGTTTTGCCCGTCCGCCGGGCAACGCCACGAACGACAAGACCGACGCATCGTGGTCGATGCGCGGACCATCCTGCATCCGGTCATACATCGGCAGCGCGTTGGCATTGACCACGTCGTCAATGCTGCGGAAGTCGGCGGAGGCATCGTCCGGATGCAGGCAATTGCGGATCGCGACCATGCCCGCGGGTTGCAGTCCGCGCGCCCCGAGCAGTTCACCGAGCGACATCATGTCATGATGCGGCGCTGTGCAGTCCGAATGCGCGCGCATCCTTCGACAGCACCGGCGCCACCGTGTCGATCAGGCGCGCGGCGGCGCGGTCCACCGACAGGCCCGCGGTATCGACCACGGCGGAAGCGCGGGCGTAGAGCGGTTCGCGGCTGAGCAGGATGGTGCGCAACTCCTGCATCGCTGAGCGATCATCCGCCATCGGCCTCAGATCGCCCTGGCGCCGCACCCGCGCCATGTGCTCTTCCGGTTCGGCCTTCAGCCAGATGGTATAGAACGAAGACAGGATCAAATCGAAGGTCAGCGGCTCGGAGACGATGCCGCCGCCGGTGGCCAGCACCATCAATTCCTTGCGCGACAGCAGTTGCGCGAGTGCCGCCTGCTCCATGCGGCGGAAACCTTCCTGGCCGTACAGGGCGATGATCTCGGCGACCGACAGACCGTTCTGCCGCTCGATCTCCTTGTTCAGCTCGACGAAGCTCCAACCGATCTTGTCCGCGAGCAATTTACCGAGGGTGGATTTGCCGGCGCCGCGCAGCCCTATCAGGGCAATGCCGGCGAACGCAATCTGCCGTGGCTTCGACGCGCCATTGCCATGTCCGGATAGGACGTCTCTGGCATGGGCAATCTGGTTCGGCGTCGCCTTGCGCAGGAGGTCGCGGATCACGGGCCAGTCCGGCGCGGGCTCGCTGGCGGGGATCAGGTCCTCGAGGTGCGCGCCCATGGCGTTCGAGACCCGGCGCAGCAGCACGATCGAAACGTTGCCCTTGCCGCTTTCAAGCTGCGCGATGTAGCGCTCGGAAATGCCGGAGACCTTTGCCAGCACTTTTCGCGACATGCCGCGAAGGGCCCGCATGGTGCGGACGCGCTGGCCGAGCTGCTCGAGAAAATCGGCTTCTGGGTCCAGGTGTTCGGTCATGTCTCCGCGGGATCTGCTTCTTGTCAGTGCCTGTGCATGCGGAAACATAATGCCGAGACGGATTGACAGCAAGCGCGCAGGATGGCTTTCTATGAATTATAATTCAAATATCCGAGGAGGAGACGTCGTGGACGTTGGCGAAACCAATCGGAGCGCAGCATGAACGGCGCCTCCGGTTCCTACAATGCGGTGACCTGGCTGCTCGACCGCAACGTCGATGAGGGACGCGGGGCCAAGCTCGCCTTTACCGATACCGTCTCCGAATTGAGCTACGGCGAACTCCAGACTCAAAGCCGCCGCCTTGCGAATCTGCTGCGCCGGCTCGGCGTGCGGCGCGAAGAGCGCGTGGCGATGATCATGCTCGACACCACGGATTTCCCGGTGGTGTTTCTCGGCGCGATCCGCGCCGGCATCGTGCCGGTGCCGCTCAACACCCTGCTGACCTCGGACCAATATGCCTATGTGCTGGCGGATTGCCGCGCCCGTGTGCTGTTTATTTCCGAGGCGCTGTTGCCGGTGGTGCGCGACGTGTTGGGGCGGATACCGGATCTCGAACATGTCGTCGTCGCCGGCGCGAACGCCGATTGTTACAAGAAATTTGGCTACAAGAAATTATCCGACGAGATTGCGCAAGAGACGGACCGGTTCGAAACCGCCGCGACCCATGCCGACGAGCCGGCATTCTGGCTCTACTCGTCGGGATCGACCGGCATGCCCAAGGGTGTGCGGCATTTGCATTCCAGTCTGGCGGCGACCGCCGAAACCTATGCGAAACAGGTGCTCGGCATTCGCGAGGACGACGTCGGGCTATCGGCGGCGAAACTGTTTTTTGCCTACGGCCTTGGCAACGCGCTGACCTTTCCGATGTCGGTGGGGGCCACCACGGTCCTGAACTCCGAGCGTCCGACCCCGGCGACGATGTTCGCGCTGATGCGTAAATACGATCCCAGCATCTTTTTCGGCGTGCCGACATTGTTCGCGTCGATGCTGAATGATGAAAACCACAAGAGCGAGCCACCCTTTCCGCGGCTGCGGGTCTGCACGTCCGCGGGCGAGGCGCTGCCGGAGTCGGTGGGCAACAGCTGGAAGCGCCGCTTCGGCGTCGATATTCTCGATGGTGTCGGCTCCACCGAACTGCTGCACATCTTTCTGTCGAACGCGCCCGGCGATATCAAATACGGCACCGCGGGGCGGCCGGTGCCGGGCTACAGGGTGCGCCTCGTCAACGAAGCCGGCCTCGACGTTGCCGACGGCGAAATCGGAGAGTTGCTGGTCGATGCGCCGTCCGCCGGCGAAGGCTATTGGAACCAGCGCAGCAAGAGCCGCCAGACTTTCGAGGGTCACTGGACCCGCACCGGCGACAAATACATCCGCGATGCCGAGGGCCGTTACACCTTCTGCGGCCGCGCCGACGACATGTTCAAGGTGTCCGGGATCTGGGTGTCGCCGTTCGAGGTCGAGAGCGCGCTGATCACCCATCCGGCGGTGCTTGAAGCCGCGGTTGTTCCCGAGGCCGATCCGGAAGGACTGCTGAAACCAAAGGCATTTGTGGTGCTGAAGGCCGGCGCTCTAACCGATGGCCTGCGCGATCAGTTGAAAGAGCATGTCAAACAAAAGGTCGGGCCGTGGAAATATCCACGCTGGATCGATGTCGTCGACAGCCTGCCAAAAACCGCCACCGGAAAGGTCCAGCGCTTCAAGCTGCGTGATGGCGCGGTGTGAAGAAGATGGTTGCTGGCGATTGGCAGGCGATGGGTAGTGTCGAAGCACGAAATCAAAGTGAGTAAATGTCAGGGCGTCATCGCACGGCCGGCTCTCTCCCCCCTTGTGGGGGAGAGGTGGTTCTCCATAGTCCAGCGCTCGTTGTTCACCCCTTCCTGACCCTCCCCCACAAGGGAGGAGGGAGCGCCAACAGGCAGGACTTCAGCGACGTTAGATTAGTACGAGTACTGGAAAGACCTCCGCTATGACTTTGAATGCCACCGGCACCCTCACCATCGGCTCTTCCGAGCTCGAATATCGCATGATCGGTCCCGCGCCTGACGCCGCGCCGACCATCGTGCTGCTGCACGAGGGTCTTGGCTCTGCCGGCCTGTGGGGAGATTTTCCGGAAAAGCTCGCCGCCGCCACCGGCACCGGCGTGTTGGTCTATTCGCGCGCGGGCTATGGCGCATCAAGCCCGGTGCCATTGCCGCGACCGCTGGATTACATGCATGTCGAGGCGCTGCAGGTATTGCCGAAGGTTCTCGACGCCATCGGCTTTCGTCGCGGCGTGCTGCTCGGTCACTCCGACGGCGCCTCGATTGCGGCGATCTATGCCGGCGGCGTGCAGGACCACCGGATCCGCGGCCTGGCGATGATCGCACCGCATTTCGTGGTCGAGGATATTTCGGTGAGGTCGATCGCGGAGGCCAAAACGGCCTATGAGCAGGGCGAACTCAAGACAAAGCTCGCGCGCTGGCATAGCAACGTCGACAACGCATTTTATGGCTGGAACGGTGCATGGCTCGATCCAGCGTTTCGCAATTGGGATATTTCGGATTATCTCGCCTATATTCGCGTGCCGGTCGCTGTTCTGCAGGGCGCCGACGACCAGTACGGTACGCTCAGGCAAATCGAGATCGCGCAGCAAGAATGCTATTGCCCGGTCGATGTTGCGATCATTCCGAATGCAGCGCATTCACCGCATCGCGAGGCGCCGGAGCCGACGCTGACCGCAATCGCGGATTTCATCAATCGCATTCTGCTGACGCATGGCGAGGGCAAACTGGAACGGGCGGCGTAACGGAGATACTTAGTCCGGAGTGCAGCGATATCCGGACTACCCAAATACGGATTCGGCAATGGTCAATCCAGAGGGACCTTCCAGTCTCCCGCTGCCGCGCTGGGTCTATGTCCCCGGCGAGGATGCCGAAGCCGACCACGCCACGCTGGCCCAGGCCAAAGCGCTGGTGCCGGCTCGGTTCGAGGGATTCGTGCCCGCGTCGCATCCGGCGCTGCGCTACGGCCTCGAACTCAACGACGCCGGATTCTTCTGGGAATGCCACGAAATTCTGGAAGCGGTGTGGGCCGCGGCGCCGCAGGGCGGGGCGTGACCGGATCCTGCTGCGGGCCTGCATCCAGATTGCCAACGCCAATCTCAAGCTGAAGCTGCAGCGGCCCGGCGCCGTGGTCCGGCTGATCGGCGAGGCGCTGGCGGAGCTCAACGAACTCGGCGTGCGCAAGGCCGGCAACTGGGGCGGCTTTGCCGGTGGCTTTGCGGCCGATGCCCTCGCGTCCGTGCTCCGGCGGCGGCTGGACACCGCAACGACATCCGATGAGGGCCCGGTGGTGTTCGAATTCAGCCCACCGGGATGAAGAAAAATGCAGTTTTGTGCATATTCTCCCTAGACTGCAGGGAAAACATGCATTATTATTCATAATTGTTCATCCAGTAACCCAAGAAACGACCAGAGGGTGGCCCATGGCCGGTGAAGATCGCATCCTCGCGAACGGCGCCAAGCACATCGATTTCCAGACCGACCCGTCGCGCTACCGGCACTGGAAGCTGGATGTTGCCGGCGAAGTCGCGACCCTGACCATGGATGTCGATGAGAATAGCGGTCTGTTCGAGGGCTATCAGCTCAAGCTGAATTCCTATGACCTCGGCGTCGACATTGAATTGGCCGACGCGGTGCAGCGGCTGCGGTTCGAACATCCCGATGTCAAAGTCGTGCTGTTGCGTTCCGGCAAGAACCGGGTGTTTTGCGCCGGCGCCAATATCCGCATGCTGGCCGGTGCGACGCACGCGCACAAGGTCAACTTCTGCAAGTTCACCAACGAAACCCGCAATGGTTTTGAGGACTCCAGCGAAAATTCCGGGCAGCGCTTCGTCACGGTGATCAACGGCACCGCGGCTGGCGGCGGCTATGAACTGGCACTCGCCACCGATCACATCATTCTCGCCGACGACGGATCGGCGGCGGTGGCGCTACCGGAAGTGCCGCTGCTGGCGGTGCTGCCGGGCACCGGCGGTCTCACCCGCGTGGTCGACAAGCGCAAGGTGCGCCGCGATCATGCCGACTATTTCTGCACCATCGAGGAAGGCATCAAGGGCAAGCGCGCGGTGCAGTGGCGCCTTGTCGACGAGATCGTGCCCAACAGCAAGTTGGAGGCGAAGGTCGCCGAGCGGACCAAAGAATTTGCGGCTGCTTCGAAGCGCAACGGCAGCGGAAAAGGCATTGCGCTCGGGCCGCTGACGCGGACCTTCGACGGCGGTGGCATTCGCTACGGCTTTGTCAGCGTCGATATCAATCGCACCGAGCGTATCGCCACCATTTCGATCAAGGCGCCGGACGCGCCGCCGCCTGCAGACATCGACGGCATGATCGCGCAGTGCGCCGCATTCTGGCCCTTGCAGGTCGCCCGCGAACTCGACGACGCCATCCTGCATCTGCGCATCAACGAACTCGAGACTGCGATGCTGGTGTTCAAGTCGCACGGCGACAGCGCGCATGTGCTGGCCCATGACGCTTTTCTCGACGCCCACAAGGCGCACTGGCTGGTCAATGAAGTCAGGCATTATTGGAAGCGGGTACTGAAGCGCGTCGACGTTACCTCGCGCACCTTGGTTACTTTGGTCGAGCCGGGCTCCTGCTTCGTCGGCACCCTGGCCGAACTGGTATTTGCGGCAGATCGCTCCTACATGCTGATCGGCCAGAAACAGGGCGACAACCGCGCCCCCCCTGCGATCGTACTGAGTGCGCTGAATTTCGGCCCCTATCCGATGAGCCACGGCCTCACCCGGCTGCAATCGCGTTTCCAGGCGGATCCGTCGGACGTGGAACGCGCGGCGGCCAAGATCGGCGAGGCGCTGGACGCCGAAGCCGCCGAGCAGCTTGGCCTCGTCACCTTCGCGCTGGATGACGTCGACTGGGACGACGAGATCAGGGTGTTCTTCGAGGAGCGCGCCAGCTTCTCGCCGGACAGCCTCACCGGCATGGAAGCCAATCTGCGCTTTGCGGGTCCGGAGACGATGGAATCGAAAATCTTCTCGCGGCTGACGGCGTGGCAGAACTGGATCTTCCAGCGCCCCAACGCAGTCGGCGAGGACGGCGCGCTGCGGCGCTACGGCACCGGCCAGAAGGCGCAATTCGACATGACGAGAGTTTAGTGAATTTGCTCCGTCATGGCCGGGCTCGTCCCCCAAGCCGGATGTTTCCGGCTTGGGTCTTCAAATAGAACGCAACTCGGCATAGCCGAGTTGCTAAGCATCCACGTCTTTTCGCTCGATGAAACGAAGACGTGGATGCCCGGCACAAGGCCGGGCATGACGGAAAATGTGTCCAAGGAGCACGCCATGAACATCATGAACGTCGATTACAGCACCAAGATTCCCAACAACGTGAATCTCACCGAGGATCGGCAGGTGCTGAAGGCGCTGGAAGGCTGGCACCCCGGCTATCTCGACTGGTGGAACGACATGGGGCCGGAGGGCTTTCAGGATTCGCTGGTCTATCTGCGTACCGCCGTCAGCGTCGATCCCAAGGGCTGGGCGAAATTCGATTACGTCCGCATGCCGGAATATCGCTGGGGCGTGCTGCTGGCGCCACAGGATGAGGCCCGCAAGGTCAATTTCGGCCAGCACATGGGCGAAGCTGCCTGGCAGGAAGTGCCCGGCGAGTATCGCGCCATGCTGCGTCGCCTGGTGGTGATCCAGGGCGACACCGAGCCGGCCTCAGTGGAGCAGCAGCGCCATCTCGGCAAGACCGCACCCTCGCTGTACGATCTGCGCAACCTGTTCCAGGTCAATGTCGAGGAAGGCCGCCATCTCTGGGCGATGGTCTACCTGCTGCAGAAATATTTCGGCCGCGATGGCCGCGAGGAGGCCGACGATCTGCTGCGCCGCCGCTCCGGCGACGCCGACGCGCCGCGCATGCTGGGCGCCTTCAACGAGGCGACGCCGGACTGGCTGTCGTTCTTCATGTTCACTTTCTTCACCGACCGCGACGGCAAGATGCAGCTCGAAAGCCTCGCGCAGTCCGGCTTCGATCCGTTGTCGCGCACCTGCCGCTTCATGCTGACCGAGGAAGCGCATCACATGTTCGTCGGTGAGACCGGCGTCGGCCGCATCCTGCAGCGTACCTGCGAGGCTATGAAGGCAGCCGGGATCGAGGATCCCAATGCGGTGGAGAAGGTGCGCGCGCTCGGCGTCATCGATCTACCGACCATGCAGAAGAAGATGAATCTGCACTATTCGCTGTCGCTCGACCTGTTCGGCTCGGAGGTTTCCACCAACGCCGCGAATTTCTACAATTGCGGCCTGAAGGGCCGCTTCCAGGAAACCAAGATCGAGGATGATCACCGCCTGACCAATGACATCTATCAGGTGCTCAAATTCGTCGACGGCGAAATCAAGCTGGTGGACGAGCCGGCCCTGACGGCGCTGAACATGCGGCTGCGCGACGACTACACTGCCGATTGCGCCAAGGGCGTCGAGCGCTGGAACAAGATCATCGAAAAGGCCGGCGTGAATTTCCGTTTCGAGTTGCCGCATACCGCGTTTCATCGCCAGATCGGCGAATTCCGGGACGTCAATGCGACGCCGAAGGGCATCATCATCAACGATGCGGAATGGGCGAAGGCGAAGGGCGACTATCTGCCCTCGGCCGACGACGGCGATTTCATCGCGTCGCTGATGACACCGGTCAGCGAACCCGGAAAATTCGCCAACTGGATTGCGGCGCCGAAGGTCGGCATCGACAACAAGCCCGGCGATTTCGAATATGTGAAAATTGCTGCTTGAGGGGCGAATAGGGAGTAGCGAATAGCGAGTAGAGAAGAAAGACTAAGCATCAGGCGGTCTATTCGCTACTCGCTATTCGCCATTCGCCCGCTTCCTGAGGTCTCTTATGAACGCTCCCCTCAAACAGCACCTCATCGATCCCGAGATCTGCATCAGGTGCAACACCTGCGAAGAGACCTGTCCGGTCGATGCGGTGACCCATGACGACAACAACTACGTCGTCAACGCCGAAATCTGCAATTATTGCATGGACTGCATCGCACCGTGTCCGACCGGCGCCATCGACAACTGGCGCATTGTCGCGACACCCTATTCGCTGGACGAGCAGTTTTCCTGGAGCGACCTGCCGGTTCAGCAACAGATCGATAGCGGCGAGTCCGGGGCCATCGAGGCCCTGGAGGACGAAATCGGCGCGCTGCTCGAAGAGGCGCGCAAGGGGCTCGGCGGCAAGCCGGTGGCGCCGCACTCCGCCAGCAAGCCCACGGTCAATCTCTACAACCGCGGCAAGCCGGCGCGGGCGACGGTAACCGGAAATTTTCGCCTGACCGATGCGTCGGCCGATTCCGACGTGCGCCACATCATTCTGGACTTTGGCGACCAGCCGTTCCCGATCCTGGAAGGCCAGAGCATCGGCATCGTCGCGCCCGGCACCACGGCTGACGGCAAGCCGCATCTGGTGCGGCTCTATTCCGTCGCCAGCGCCCGCGACGGCGAAAAGCCGAACGCCAACAATCTGTCGCTCACTGTGAAGCGCGAGCCTGACGGCGTGTGCTCGAATTATCTCTGCGATCTGCCGCGCGGCGCCAGGGTCGATGTCACCGGCCCGTTCGGCGCGACCTTCCTGCTGCCGAACGATCCCGCCGCCAATGTCCTGATGATCTGCACCGGCACGGGGTCAGCGCCGTTTCGGGCCTTCACCGAGCGCCGGCGGCGCGCAATGCCGGAGGCGCCGGGCAGGCTGCTGCTGTTCTTCGGCGCGCGCCGTCCCGAGGAATTGCCGTATTTCGGCCCGTTGCAGAAGGTGCCGGACAAATTGCTCGGCAAGCATTTCTGCTATTCGCGGGTGCCGGGGGAGCCGCGGGTCTATGTGCAGGACCGGATTCGCACCGAAGCCTCGGTCGTGGCACGGCTGCTCGGCGACCCTCACACCCATGTCTACATCTGCGGCCTCAAGGGCATGGAAAGCGGCGTCGACGAAGCCTTCGCTGATGTCTGCCGCGGCGCGGCGGTCGACTGGACGGCGCTTAAATCAGCGATGCGCGAAGCCGGCCGCTATCACGTCGAGACGTATTGAGTTTGCGAGCGAAGTGATCCATAGCGACGACGAGCCGCTGACCCTCATGGTGAGGAGGCGCACTTGCGCCGTCTCGAACCATGAGGTGTTTGTTGGCCAACCTTCGAGACGCGGCGAAGACGCCGCTCCTCAGATGAGGGCTCCCTGCAGATGGGTTTTGTAATCTTGAACAACATCGAGAGCTCGATTGCTTCGCCCTTAATGACGCTCAATCCCACCCGTCGTCCTTGATGCCGGGGTTGGCGTAGACGATGCCGCCATCAACGGCGATGGTGGCGCCGACCACGTAATCGCCGGCGCGCGATGCGAGATAGATCGCGGCCCCCGCCATGTCCTCGTCGGTGCCGATCCGACCCGCGGGCACGTGCTGGGCGACTTCATCAGCATTGTCGCGCGCTGCCTTGTTCATATCGGACTTGAACGGTCCCGGCGCGATCGCCGACACCACGATGTGATCTCCGATCAGCCTCACGGCCATCCGCCGCGTCAGGTGAATCAGGCCGGATTTGCTCGCGGCGTAGGAATAGGTCTCCATCGGATTGACGAAGATGCCGTCGATCGAAGCGATGTTGATGACCTTGGCGGGCCGCTCGGCTGACGCGGCGGCGCGCAATGGTGCAGCCAGCGCCTTGGTCAGAAAGAACGGCGTCTTGAGGTTGAGGTTCAATACCTTGTCCCAGCCGCTCTCGGGGAATTCGTCGAAATCCGCGCGTCAATTCTCTTGCCGTCGCCTCGCATGGCCCAGCCTTGCGCGCGGTGATGTAGACTTTCGAAGCGCCCTGGCGGAGAAATCCCGCCGCGATCATCTTGCCGATACCGCGCGAGCCGCCCGTAACCAGCGCGATGCGGCCTTGCAGCGAAAACAGATCCTTGAGCATGGGTCCTCCTTTGATTGCCGATGGTTTTGGGCGCGAGGGTTGGACGAGTCAAGGAAGGGAATCTTCTCAGAAGCAAAGCCGCGCACGGCCCGCTCTCTCTCCCTTGCGGGAGGGGAGTTGGAGAGGGGTGTGTTTCAGCCACGGAGGTTGCGGCGCACATCCACCCCCCTCCCTAACCCTCCCCCACAAGGAGGGAGGGAACAGCATCGCGCGTTGTCGCGACCAGCCCCGGCGCGTGATTTTCGCTGCAGCGATGATGGAAGAGAAACACTTGCGACAAGCTCAGCCTGCTCTCTCCCCCCTTGTGGGGGAGAGACGGAGAGGGGGGTGTTTCAAGCCACTGAGGTCGAGGCGTGCTTCCATTCCCTCCCTAACCCTTCGCCATAAGGAAGAGGCAAAAATCACGCCGCATCGACGCGGCGGAATCCGTTCCATAGCGCGGTAGCCGCGCCGGAGGTCAGTACCGGCAGATACCGTTTGTCCTGATAATTGCCGTTGAGGGATACCCGGGGCAGCGCAGTGAGATGCGCGGCGTTCTCGGCAAAGATCATTCCCGGCCGCGTCGTCACCGCGGTCTTGAATCCGATGGAGCGCGCCAGCGCGAATTCACGCCCCGCCGCCGCGTTCCTGTCGCCATAGGGATAGGCGAGGTGAACAACAGAACGCTGCAGGACAGCCTCGATCCGGGCGCGGCTGGTCGCCATTTCGTGGGCAGCGGTGGCCTCGCTTTGTTTGGCGAGATTGCAATGGCTGAGGGTGTGGGCGCCGATGGTCACCAGCGGATCGTCGGCGAACGGCCTCAACTCGTCCCAGGACAGACAAAGATCATGGCTGATGGCGTCCTCTATGACGCCGTGGCGTGCACACAACGCACTGATCTCGCGGCGGACGTCCTGCTCGCCGGGCAATCCGTGCAGCCAGTCATGGAGCTGGTCGAATGCGGCCTGCTTGGCGACAACGTTTGTTGCGTCGAGACGGACGGCAACGCCGCCGATCTCGGCTTCGATCCAGTCGGTCCTGGCAATCACCATTTCCAGCGCGACCCACCACAGCCGGCCGATGCCTTGCGCGAAATCGCTGGCGACATACACGGTAAAGGGCGCATCGAACTCCCGCATCGCCGGCAGCGCAAAATCCCTGTTGTCGCGATAGCCGTCGTCGAATGTAAAGCAGGCGAAGCGGCGGGAAAAATCGTGTTCGACCAGCCGCCGGTGCATTTCATCGATGCTGATGATGTCGATGCCGCGGCTGCGCAAATGGGCCAGTGTCGCGCGCAGAAAGTCGGGCGTGATTTCGAGATGATGATTGGGCTGGAACTGGTTGCCGCGGCGCGGGCGGACGTGATGCAGCATAAAGATGGTTCCGACCCCGGCGAAGATCGGTCGCAGCAGGTGATGGGCGCCGGTGACATACAGCGCTCCCAGGCCGGCGCGGATGACGTTGTTGCGAAACTGCTTCATCACATGGGCGGCCGGTTGAGGTTGTGAGGGAAGCTAGCCGGAACCGCTGAAGAAACGGTTATTCCGCTGGCTGCCAGGGCCGGCTGACCGTGGTTCTTGATTTCCAGTTTGACAGCCTCGCAAGGGTTTGTTTTCTCTCTGCTTCCAGAGCCGCAGGATGTCGAATGCACGGAATTTTCAAGTGGAGCAGCAAATGGTGGCCGGGCCTCGTTCCCCTTGCCATTCTCTGGGCTGTCGCCGCATGGACCAGCACCGCGCCGCTGGAAGCCGATCTGGCAGCGCGCGCCAACGCCTCGCTCAAGGATACCATCCTCGACAAGGCCCGGATCGCGGTCGCCGGCCGTGACATCACATTCTCGGCTGATGCGTTCTCGGAAGAGGGCCGCCGCAGCTCGGTGGCTTCGGTGGAAGCCACGCCGGGCGTGCGGCTGGTCCACGACGAGACCCGCCTTGTTCCTGAAGCCAAACCTTTTGTCTGGTCGGCGGAGCGGGATGTGGTCAGGGTGACGCTGGGCGGCGGTGCGTCACTGCCGGCCAGCAAGAGCCGGCTGCTGGAAGCGGCCCGCGCTGCGCTGGGCGGCGTCGAGGTTGTCGATCGCATGGGTCTCGCGCGCGGCGCTCCGCCGCGTTTCGACGCCGCGGCACTGTTGCTGATCGATCAGATCGGCAAATTGAAGGACGGCAAGATCACCATTTCGGATACCACGGTGAGCCTGGCGGGCATGGCACGCGAACTGGGCGGCCGCGAAGCGATCGCCGCAGCGCTGAAGAATCTGCCCGAGGGTTTCTCGGTCGCGGCCAACGAAGTCAAGGCGCCGCCCTATATATTCCAGGCCAACAAGGACCCGGTGGCGGTGACGCTGACGCTGACCGGCTATGTGCCGGACAACAATGTGCATGCGGCGCTTGCCGCGGCGGCCGGCCGCAAGTTCTTCAGCGAGAAGGTCGTCGATAATCTCAAGGCCAGTGTCGGGGCAGCGCCGGGTTTCGTCAATGCCGTGACACGGGCGCTGGGAGCGCTTTCCCGACTGTCGACGGGATCCCTCGTGGTGTCCGACCGGGAGGTGAGGCTTTCCGGCGACGCGCTCTATGATGCGGCGGCGGGGCAGATCCGGGCCAGCCTAGCCAGGGATTTGCCGCAGGGATGGCAGGTCAAGGCCGATATCTCGATCAAGCCCGCGGCCGCTCCGGTCGATGCCACGGTCTGTCAGCAGTTGTTTTCGGAATTGCTTGGCAAAGGAAAAATCCGGTTCGAAGCCGGCCGCGCCACCATCGATCCGGATTCCGCCGGTCTGCTCGACCGGCTGATCGAGATTGCGCTGCGCTGTCCCACCGCCAATATCGAGATCGCAGGGCATACCGACACCGACGGTGAGGATGCATTCAACCAGATGCTCTCGCAGAAGCGTGCCCAGGCGGTCGCGGATTACCTGGTGAAAGCGGGGTTGCCCGCGGACCGATTCCAGGCGATTGGCTACGGCGGCACCCAGCCGCTGGCGACCAACGATACCGATGAAGGCAAGGCGCAGAACCGCCGTATCGATTTTCTGGTGAGGTAGCGGGATGGCGTATCTGGCGACGTTTCACTGGGGTTGGCTGCTGGGGTCGTTGCTACTGGGCTTCGCCATGGGCTGGATCGCCGTGGTTCATCGCGGTCAGGGCATCTCAAAGGTCACGTCGCGCTGGGTTGCGGCGCTGGTGACGGTGCTGGTCGTGGTTGCGCTGGCGCGATTGATCCCCGGACGCCCCGGTTACTGGCTCGACCTCGGCCTCGTCATGTTTGCGGTTTATTTGGCGGGTTGCGCTTTGGGATCGTGGCTGCGCGATTGGGTAATTTCCCGTCACGCCTCTGTGTGAGGCGACGAGGTCGATGAATATCAGCGCTCACTATCGGATGTTCGGCCACTACAATGCGTGGGCCAATGGCCGGATTTACGATGCCGCCGCGCGGCTGAGCACGGAGCAATACCGGGCCGATCGCGGCGCATTCTTCAAATCCGTCCACGGCACCTTGAACCATTTGCTGGCCACCGACCGGATCTGGATGCGGCGTTTTACCGGCGAGGGCAATGTGCCGGACCGGCTTGAAGCCATCCTGTTCGAGAGGTTCGTCGAGCTTCGTGCGGCGCGAGAGGCCGAAGACAGGCGAATTATCTCATATGTGGACGGTCTCGACGAGGATCGCATCGCGGGGACGATCAAATACCGGCGGGTGTCGTCGCCGGAGCAATTCGAGCAGCAGCTGGCGCCTGCTTTGGCGCACTGGTTCAATCATCAAACCCATCACCGCGGCCAGGTCCATGCACTTTTGACCGGGCTCACCGGCGAAGCGCCGGAGCTCGATCTGTTGTTTTTCCAGCGTCTGGCGGCCCAATCGGCGGCTGGCCTATGATTTTGCCGGTCGCGCCTGTGGTCACGAAACCTTCATGACGTCGCGCGCAGTGTCGCGCTAAAGTCGCCGTTCTGCCCGGAATGCGGCAAGTTGGCGCTCTGGTGGGCTGAATCCGGCCTAATATATTGAAGGAGCGCGTTTTATTCCCACCGACCGAATTCCACTTTTGCTGAAAACGCGCTACGAAAGCGTGGCCGGGGGACAGCGCGGCGGTAGCAAGGTTCGCCTGACCGCCGTCGGTCGTCGAAGCGTATTCGAGGTCTAGATGCTGGAAGCAATACGCAGGGCGATCTCGTTTCTGCGCCAGAAGCAAATCCTGCACAAACTTGGTGTTGTGGTCAGCGTCGCGGTCATCGCGACCGCTTGCTACGTGCTTTTTCACATGCTGCGGCACATCGATGTCGACGGTGTCGTCGAAGCCATCAAGGCAACCGAACCCAGTTCGGTTTTTCTTGCCGGTTTGTTCGTCGCCGCCGGCTATTTCACCCTGACGTTCTATGATTGGTTCGCCGTCCGCGCGATCGGCCGCCCCGATATTCCCTATCGGGTGAATGCGCTCGCCGCCTTCGCCAGCTATTCGATCGGCCACAATGTCGGCGCCAGCGTCTTCACCGGCGGCGCGGTGCGCTACCGCATCTATTCTGCCTGGGGATTGAATGCGATCGACGTGGCCAAGATCTGCTTTCTGGCGGGACTGACGTTCTGGCTCGGCAATGCCGCGGTGCTGGGCCTCGGCATCTGCTATCATCCGGAGGCGGCCGCTTCGATCGACCAGCTTCCGGTCTGGCTCAACCGGCTGCTGGCGATGGGTATTCTCGTAGGCCTGGTGGGATACGTGATCTGGGTCTGGATGGAGCCGCGTACCGTGGGCCGCGGACCTTGGACGGTGGTGCTGCCCGGCGGCCCGCTGACGCTGTTGCAGATCGCGATCGGAATCATAGACCTCGGCTTTTGTGCACTAGCGATGTATGTACTGGTCCCGGACGAGCCGAATCTCGGTTTCGTCGTTGTCGCTGTGATCTTCGTCTCGGCGACACTGCTCGGCTTCGCCAGCCATTCGCCGGGCGGGCTTGGTGTGTTCGACGCCGCCATGCTGGTCGGGCTGTGGCAGATGGACAAGGAAGACCTGCTTGCCGGCATGCTGCTGTTTCGCGTCCTGTATTATCTTGCACCGTTCTTCCTGTCCGTAATCTTGCTGACGCTTCGGGAGGTTATCCTGGGCGCGCGATTGAAACGCCTCCGCCCGGCGCCGGCCCTTGAAGCCGAGCCGGTACCCGAGCGCGCTCAACTCAAAGAGCATGGCGGTTCCGGCGCCTGAGGCCTAGATCCGGAACAGGGGAGACCGTCCCGATGACAGTAGACGCTTCCTCTTCGTCGATTTTCTCGCCGTGGCCGGACCGGCTGCGGCATTCGGCTATCGTTTTGCTCACGGCCGGCCTTGCGCTGGCCGCGCTGGTGCTGTTCGGCGAATTGTCGCTGGTACGGGCCCTGGCGGTGTTCATCTGCATCGCGGGTGCCGCACTGGTGCCGTGGCGATTGCATCACGTCGCCGCCTCCCGCGACGACGTGCTCGGCGTCAATCCGGTTGAGACCGCGGCGGTGCGCGCGATCGTTGCCGGGATGCCCGATCCCGCCGTGTTGCTGGACCGCGCCGGCCGGGTGATTCACCTCAATGCGGCGGCCGCACAATTGGCGCCGGCGCTGCGCCGGAATGAGCTTGCCCAGTTCGCGCTGCGTTCGCCGGAAATCATCACGGCGCTGCGCCAGGCCATCGCGACCGCGGAGCCGCGGCGGGCGACCTATCTCGACCACGTGCCGGTCGATCGCTGGATGGAACTGATTGTCACGCCGGTCTCGGTGCCGACGGCGTTCGGTGGCAGCGACTATTGCATGCTGATGACGTTCCACGATCAGACGCCGCTGCGCCGGGTTGAGGAAATGCGCGCCGACTTCGTCGCCAATGCCAGCCACGAATTGCGCACGCCGCTGGCGGCGCTGTCGGGGTTCATCGACACGCTGCAGGGACCGGCCAAGGACGACGCCAAGGCACGGGAGCGGTTCCTGGGGATCATGCACGCGCAGGCCACGCGGATGGCGCGGCTGATCGACGATCTGCTGTCGCTGTCGCGGGTCGAACTCTCGGCTCACGTCCGGCCCGACACCCTGGTCGATATCGTCCCGATCATCCGGCAGGTCGCCGACGGGCTGGAGCCGTTGGCGGGCGAGCGTCAGGTGGCGATAGAGATCGATCTGCCGGCGACGCCGGTGGTGATCGCCGGCGATCGCGAGGAATTGCTGCGGCTGTTTGAAAACCTGATCGAGAATGCGCTGAAATACGGCGCCTCGGGTGGCAAGGTGATCGTTTCGCTGACGTCGGCAGCGTCAGCCGAAGGTACGCCGGAAATCCGCGTGCTGGTACGCGATTTTGGACCCGGCATCGCGCCCGAACATCTGCCGCGGCTCACCGAACGGTTTTACCGGGTCGATGTCGGCGACAGTCGCGCGCAAGGCGGCACCGGGCTCGGTCTGTCGCTGGTCAAACATATTTTGGCCCGTCACCGCGGGCGTCTCTTGATCGAAAGCGTGCCGAAAAACGGCGCCACCTTCACGGCCTGCTTTCCAG
>WNFI01019854.1_pt1 | contig 45177 bp, 34 predicted proteins | sample 5400471 | NCBI WGS metagenome assembly WNFI01 (sample SAMN13153348, study PRJNA577476) | soil metagenome | isolation source: 100 cm saprolite on Douglas fir-dominated hillslope | place: USA:California | collected 2013-09-17 | reverse complement strand
CCGCGCAGCAGGTACGCGCCTAGATCGCATGTCCCTGCCCAGCCGCGCCAGCGTCGTCATTGTCGGCGGAGGCATCGCCGGCTGTTCCATCGCCTACCACCTGACCAAGATCGGACTGACCGATGTCGTGCTGCTCGAGCGCAAGCAACTGACCTGCGGCACGACCTGGCACGCGGCCGGCCTCGTCGGCCAGCTGCGCGCAACCCGCAATCTCACCGAGCTCGCCAAGTACACGGCCGAGCTCTTTTGCTCGCTCGAAGCCGAGACCGGCCAGGCGACCGGCTTCAAGCAGAACGGCTCGATCAGCGTCGCCCGAACCGCGGCGCGCTTCGAGGAGCTGAAGCGCGGAGCGTCCATGGGCAAGACCTTTGGGCTCGAGATCGACGTACTGCCGAAGGGAGCGATCCGCGAGCGCTGGCCGCTGCTCGAGACCGGGGACCTGGTCGGCGGCATAGCCGGATTCATCGCGGCCGACACGGTCGTGCTCTGTGCCGGCATGTGGTCGCACGCCCTCGGGCGCGAGTGTGGGGTGGCGGTGCCCCTGCACGCGGCAGAACACTTTTATATCGTGACCGAGCCCATCGCCGGATTGCCAGGGAACCTGCCGGTGCTGCGCGTCTACGACGAATGCGCCTATTACAAGGAGGACGCGGGCAAGCTCCTGGTCGGCTGCTTCGAGCCCGTGGCCAAGCCCTGGGGCATGCAGGGGATCCCCGAGAGCTTCTGCTTCGACACGCTGCCCGAGGACTACGAGCACTTCGAACCGATCCTCAACGCGGCGGTGCAGCGCGTACCGGTGCTCGCCCATGCCGGAATCCAGCTGTTCTTCAACGGGCCGGAGAGTTTCACCCCCGATGACCGCTTCTACATCGGCGAAGCGCCGGAGGTGCGCGACCTGTTCGTGGCCGCAGGCTTCAATTCGACGGGGATCGCTTCCAGCGGCGGCGCCGGCAAGGTGGTGGCGCAGTGGATCCTCGATCGCCGGCCGCCGATGGACCTGGCGGATGTGGACATCCGCCGGGTCCTGCCGTTCCAGTCCAACCGGCGCTACCTGCGCGATCGCACCGTCGAGACCCTCGGTCTGCTCTACGCGATGCACTGGCCCTACTACCAGTATCAGAGCGCGCGCGGCGCGCGGCGCGGCGCGCTGCACGATCGATTGCTCGCGGCCGGCGCCTGCATGGGGGAGACCGCCGGCTGGGAGCGCCCGAACTGGTTTGCGGAACCCGGCTCCAATCCTCAGTACGAATATTCCTACGGCCGCCAGAACTGGTTCGGCGCCTGCGGTGATGAATGCCGCGCCGTGCGGGATGCGGTCGCGCTCTTTGATCAGGCCAGCTTCGCGAAATTCCTGGTGCAGGGCGCGGATGCCTGCGCGGTACTCAATCGGCTCTCGACCGCGAATGTCGATGTGCCGCCGGGCCGCATCGTCTACACGCAATGGCTCAACGAGCGCGGCGGAATCGAGGCGGATCTGACCATCACGCGCCTCACCGAGCGCGAGTTCATGGTGGTGACCTCGGCAATCTGCCAGACCCGCGACCTGGCCTGGCTCCGCCGCCATCTCGATGCCCATGCGGAGGCGCGCTGCACCGTGACCGACGTGACCGCCGGGGTGGCCATGCTGGGCGTCATGGGTCCCAACAGCCGCGCGCTGCTCCAGGCACTGTCCGGGGCGGATCTGTCCAACGCCGCGCATCCCTTTGGCCACTCCCGTGAAATCGAGATCGGTTACGCGCGCGTGCGCGCCAGCGGTTATCACGCGATGGGCGCCTGCCGCGTGGAGAAGGGCTACCGGCACTGGAGCCATGACATTGGCGATGAGGACACGCCGCTTGAAGCGGGGCTCGCTTTCACGGTGGCCTGGGACAAGCCCGGCGGCTTCCAGGGCCGGGACGCGCTGCTGGCGCAGCGTGCGCGCGGCGCACTGCCCAAGCGACTGGTGCAGGTGATGTTGATGGATGCGAGCGAATCCGCACCGCTCCTGTATCACGAGGAACCGATCCTGCGGGATGGCCAGATCGTCGGTTCGATCAGATCCGGCGCTTGGGGGCATCGCCTCGAGCGCTCGATCGGCATGGGCTTTGTCAGCTGCGATGAGGGCGTGACGCCACAGTGGTTGCAGGAGGGACGCTGGCAGATCGAGGTGGCAGGGGTTCAGCACGCGGCACGGGTGCAATTGCGGCCCTGGTACGACCCGGCGGGCGAGCGCATCAAGAGCTGAGCATAGAAAGAGTGAAGTCTCACGCTCAGGTGGTCGTAATCGGTGGTGGCGCGGTGGGCTGCAGTGCCCTGTATCACCTCACGCAGCTGGGCATCAGCGATGCGGTCCTGCTCGAGCGCGATGAGCTGACGGCCGGATCGACCTGGCACGCGGCCGGCAATTGCCCGAATTTCTCGACTTCCTGGAACCTGATCAAGCTGCAGCGCCACAGCACCCGGCTCTATGCGCAGCTTGCACAGCGTGTCGGCTACGACATCAACTACCACGTCACGGGGAGCCTCCGGCTGGCGCACAGCAGCGATCGCGTCGATGAATTTCGCCACGTCGTATCCCAGGCGCGGGCCCAGGGGATCGAATTCGAGATGTTGAGCCCGGAGCAGATCCGCGCCCGACATCCCTTCATCACCACCGAGGGTATTCGCGCCGGACTCTACGACCCGCACGATGGGGACATCGACCCGGCGCAGCTGACGCAGGCGCTCGCCAAGGGCGCGCGCGACGGCGGGGCGCAGATCCATCGCCAGACGCGCGTCACAGCACTCGAGCGCACCGCCTCAGGCGAATGGCGCGTTACGACCAATCGCGGGGTCATCGTGGCCCAATCGGTGATCAATGCCGCCGGTTATCGCGGCGGTGAGGTGGCGGCGCTGGTGAGGGAGTACCTGCCGATCGTCACGCTCTCTCACCAGTACCTGATCACCGAGGACATTCCGGAGCTGGTGGCCCGCGGTGCGGCGCGGCTGCCGCTGCTGCGCGACCCGGACGTCAGCTACTACATGCGCCAGGAGCGGCACGGCCTGATCCTGGGTCCCTACGAGAGGCAGGGCAGGGCCCACTGGCTGGAGGGCATACCCGAAGAGTTCGCCCACCAGCTGTTCGATGATGACATCGGCCGCCTCGAAGCCTACATCGAGGACGCCTGTGCGCGTGTGCCGATACTCGGCTCGGTGGGCGTGAAATCAGTCATCAATGGGCCCATTCCCTATGCGCCGGATGGCAATCCCCTGATCGGCCCTGCTCCGGGCCTGCCCGGACTCTTCCATTGCTGCGCGTTCACCTTTGGCATCGCGCAGGCGGGTGGTGCGGGCAAAATCATCGCCGAGTGGGTGGCGCACGGGCAGCCCGAGTGGGACATGTGGCCGCTGGACTCGCGCCGCTACCTCGCTTACGCCAACCGGAGCTTCACGCTGGCAAAGGCGCTGGAGACCTACCAGGACGAATACGGCATCGGTTACCCGGCCGAGGAGCGGCCCGCAGGCCGGCCCGCCAAGACCTCTCCGGTCTACACGCGGCTCAAGTCCAAGGGCGCGCGCTTCGGCGCGCGCGGCGGCTGGGAACGCGCGGTGTACTTCCCCGAAGTCGGCGATCCCACTGCCGCCGCAGAATTGTCGTTTCGCCGGCCGCGCTGGCACACGGCCGTGGCGCGCGAGTGCAACGCCGTGCAGGAGCGGGTGGCGGTGCTCGACCTGCCGGGCTTCACGAAGTTCGAAGTGTCCGGGCCCGGTGCGCACGCCTGGCTCGATCACATGGTGGCGGGCACGGTGCCGCGCCCGGGACGCACGGCGCTCAACTATTTCTGCTCGCCGAGTGGCGGCATCGTCACGGAGATGACCATCACGGCCTTTGGCCCTGAGCGCTACTGGCTCATCAGCGCCGCGGCCGGGGAACGGCACGACGAGCACTGGCTGCGCGAGCACCTGCCCAGCGGCGGCGCTGTGCGCGTCGAGAACCAGTCGGCGCGCTACGGCACGCTGATCGTCGTGGGCCCGAGGTCGCGCGAACTGCTGTCCGCGCTTACTTCAGCTGACCTGGGCAACGAGGCCTTTCCCTGGCTGGCGATGCGGGTGATCGACATCGGTTACACGCAGGCCATCGCGCTGCGCGTCAACTATGTGGGCGAGCTGGGCTGGGAACTGCATCTGCCGGTGGAGCAGCTCCTGTCGGTGTACGAACTGGTCTGGGAGGCGGGCGCGCGCTACGGCATCAGCGACTACGGCCTGTACGCGATGGACAGCCTGAGGCTCGAGAAGTGCTACCGCGCCTGGAAAGGCGATCTGACGACCGAGTACACACCGTTCATGGCCTCGCTCGATCGCTTCGTGAAACTCGACAAACCTGGTGGCTTCATCGGCCAGGAGGCGCTGCGGCGCGAAGCGGCGAGTGGGCCGCGCGAGCGCTTCGTGCCGCTCATCGTGGCGGCGGAAGAGGCCGACGCCCCGGCCGTGTCCATCGTCTACCAGGACAAGCAGAGCGTCGGATTGGTGACCTCCGGCGGCTTCGGTTATCGGCTGAATCAGAGCATCGCGCTGGCCTACGTGCGCACCGATCTTGCAACCGAGGGCACCGAGCTCGAGGTGGAGATTATCGGCACGCGGCGCCGCGCGGTCGTTGGGCGCGAGCCGCTGTACGATCCGCAGAACTTGCGTCTGCGCGGTTGACAGGGCCGGGTGGCGCTGCCTCCGCGGCGCCCCGAATCCTCAAACTGACACGAACCCCGGCAGGCTGAGCGCCTTGCCATCGAAGGTTGCGGTGCCGTGGCAGCCAAGGCGGCGATTCCGGGCTTCAATCAGGCAATCCGCGAAATCGGCTGCCGAGTCCTTCCAGTGATAGAGAGCGCCTTCGATAGACGCCTCATCCTCAAATGCCAGATCAGAGGTATCAAGCAGTGCTGAGAAGGCCGAGCAGATGTCTGCCTTTGCCAGGTTGTAACGGCTTCGCAGCACCCATTCGGTTTCCAGCAATACCAGCAGGTTGATCAGGATCGGATCACCCTGCGCGGATTGGCGCGTGACCAATCGCCGTGCTCTTTCATACTGTGGCTGATCGTCCCGGATCAGGTACCGAACCAGAACGTTAGTGTCGATCCCGAGCATTAGCGCGACAGTAAATCAATGGACACGGGTTTCCTTCCTTTTTTATAGAGCAGCCCCGCCAGACTCGCAGCGCGTTTGTTTTTGACTCTCATCAGAACCACGCCATCAGGCATCAAAGTAAAGCTCATCCTGTCACCAACCTTCATACCCAATCCGTCTCGAATGGACTTCGGGATAGTGGTCTGGCCCTTGCTGGTCAGGCTCGAATTGGCACTCATGAGATGCTCCGTGCCCCTTACTAAAGTCATTATAGTAAGGAATCAGGAGTCAGCGCAAGCCTGTGGCTGCAGCCCGCCGTCCGGGCTCAGTGAGGGTTAAAGCGCGCGCTCTGGGTTTCGATAGGCGCAACGAACGGCGCCCATAATTACGCAGACGGCGCCAGCGTGAGCGCAGGTCGCCTGCTTAATGTCTCGAGGTGTCGCCGGGTTTAGTCACTTCGTGCCGCGGTGGGGTCCGGTCTACGCAGGATATCCAGTCCGATATATAGAAAGACCAGCAGTGACGCCGCCAGCGTCAGATAGTCGCGGACGGTGTGCGGCTCGAATAAATCGTGGAACGTGAGCCAGTCGACCGCCAACAGCAACAGGATCGTGACAACGGTGATAAGGCGCTTGGGCATATCGCAGTGCTCCTTCCAAACTGAAACGAACCAATCCGATGATACCCGCAGGAAGAATGGGAACAGACTCCGCAAGCCGGTTCTTCTGGAAAGCTCCAGGGCTTCGCTGCTGAATGCGAGGCGCATCTCCCTCCCAAACTCCCGGCGAAATGCGCGCGGGTAAGCCAATATCATCAGGGCATACGTCCTGCCCATGAATCGCAGTAGGAAGGACTGCGCAAGACCAGCCATCAGCGCTTGGCTCCGGCGACGTTGAATCGTCTGCCCAGCAATTTCTTGGCTTGCGCGGCGGCCACGGCGGCCTCCAGCCGATTGGCTTCGGCTCGAACCGCCCGGAGTCCGGAGTCCGTGGCGCGATAATAGCGCCGGCGTTCATCGTCCAGCTCGCGGTCCGGCCGCTCGTCACACTCTTTCACGAGCCCGGCATCGAGCATGCGCTTCAGGCAGCCATACAGCGTACCGGGACCGAGTCTCATGGCCCCAAGGGTATCGAGCGCGATTTCGCGCATGATGTCGTAGCCGTGTCGTTCGCCGGTGGCCAGCGCCATCAATATATGGAAGACCGCTGGAGACAGCGGCTGCTCCGAATCGACGTGACTACGCTTTGCCATCACTATATCCGTAACGGATATAGTATCGGGACTGAATCCGGGAGTCAAATGACAGGGCTCCCGCGTCACGTCAGAACCCTGCCTTGTTGGCGGGCGAATCAGTGACCGTGGGTCGGAGGAAACTCCCGCGCGACCGTGCGTAGCAGGGTCAGGACGTAGTCGGAAAAGGAGCGCCACACTTCCACGTGAAAACGGTCCGCGGCCGTGCGCCACAGGACAATTTCGCTCTTGGCGTATACGCTGCGCGTGCACATGTGGAGGGGAAAGGCCGCCAGCGACAGATCAAGGGGGCACTGCGCGTTCAACAGCAGGGCGGCATTCGGCCCGCACAACTCGAAGGCCAGCTGCCGCTGGCTGATATCCACCAGCGAATGCGCGTGGCCTGCCAGGGCGCTGCCCAGAATGGTGAGCAGCGTCGCCTGTTCAGCGGCCGGTGCGAGCAGCAATCGCTCGTCGGGACCGAGCCACAGCGAGGCGCGGGCACCCGTGCTCACGGCCCGGCAGGGCGTCCTGGAAGAGGGTAGTCCCAGCGCTATTGCTGCGGCGTTCTGCGCCGCCTCATCGCCGCAGAAGCTCAGGCGCGTGGCAGCCGGTAAGGGCTGCAGCCAGGCGCTGGCTTCGATGCGCGGCGGGCGGGCCTGGACGGCATCAGCCATTGAGGCGCGCTCCTTCCCGATCATAGAAAACGGGACTGGCCACCTGTACGGCGATCTCATCACCGGGCAGCGGTACAAAGAGTGTCTGGCCGATGCGCGAGCGCCCGTCGGCAACCATGGCGAGTGCGATCGGGTGTCCGAGCGTCGGGCTTGCGTACGCTGAGGTCACATGGCCGATGATCTGCATAGGAGCGGCCTGGCCGGCGGTGGCCACGACCTGGGCTCCTTCATCGAGTAGCGTCGTGCGGTCGATCGAGAGGAGGCCGACCAGCTGCTTGCGCCCCGGCGCGCGCATGGCCGGGCGGGCGAGCGAGCGCTTGCCCAGGAAATCCGGTTTCGATTTGCCGATAGCCCAGGCGAGTCCGACATCATCGGGTGTGACCGTGCCGTCGGTGTCCTGTCCGACGATGATGAATCCCTTTTCCGCGCGCAGCACGTGCATCGCCTCGGTGCCGTAGGGCGTGATGCCGTGCGCCTGCCCGGCGGCGTAGACCGCTTCCCAGACCGCAGTACCGTAGTCCGCCGGCACGTTGATCTCGAATCCCAGCTCGCCGGAAAAGCTCACGCGAAACAGCAAGGTCGGGCCATTCGGACTGGCGATAGTCCTCCATCAATTGCAACACACGCGCGGCGCCGCCGGTGGTCGTCGTGACGTGGTAGCGATCGTCGGCCAGGCGGGCCACCACGCCATCGTCATAGATGAATCCATCGTCGCGCAGCAGTACGCCGTAGCGGGCGCGGCCCGGAGCAAGGCTGGTCCAGCTGTTGACGTACATCCGATTCATGAAGTCGGTCGCCCCAGGTCCGACCACTTCGATTTTTCCCAGCGTGGAGGCGTCAAAGAGGCCGCAGGCGCTGCGCACACCGCGGCATTCGCGCGCCACCGCGGCGTGCATGTCCTCAGCGCCACGCGGGAAGTAGCGCGCCCGCTTCCACAAGCCGACATCTTCGAACACCGCGCCGTGTTGCCGGGCCCACTCGTGCACCGGCGTGCGTCGCACGGGATCGAACTGGGCGCCGCGATCGTAGCCGGCCAGCACCCCGAAACTCACCGGTGTATAGGGCATCCGGAAAGTCGTCAGGCCGACATCGGGCAGCGCGCGTTCGCTCCGGTCGGCCACGATCCCGAGGGCGTTCATGCCGGAAGTCTTGCCCTGATCGGTCGCCATGCCGGTGGTCGTGTAACGCTTGATGTGCTCGATGGACGAAAACCCCTCGCGCATCGCGAGTTCGATGTCCCGCGAGGTGACATCGTTTTGCCAGTCGACGAAGGCCTTCGCCGGGGCTGCCCGGCCAGGCTGTGGCAAGGCGCCTGGAGCGCCGCGGGAAGAGAACTCCTTCGCCGTGACGGGCGGCGGTGTAGCCTCGCCCTTGAATCCGCAGGCGGCCGCCGCGGCGAGACCGGCACTGGTGCCGTCCTCGAACACGGCCGCCAGGCCTTCAACTCCGCGCGCGGCGCCGGCGGAGCGTTCACGTTCGGCCGGCGCACCCGGTATGAAGGTGCGTTCCTCGGCGCGCCAGAGGAGCTTGCCGCGCGACTGGGAGTGCAGGTGGATGCTGGGAGTAAATCCGCCGGACATCAGCAGTGCATCGCAGGCGAGGGTCTCGCCACGTGTGATCGTGCCGTCGGGCGCCCCTGTCCCCAGCGTCACGTTGCGCACGCGCAGCCGCCCGGCAGTGCCCAGTACGGTTGCGCCTTCAATCACCCGGATGCCGGCCGAGCGCGCGGCCGCGAGTGCCGCGGCACCGGGCTCGGCACGCACCTCGGCGATGGCACGGACGGCCGCACCGCCGGCCTGCAGATCCAGCGCCGCCGCGTAGGCGCTGTCGCAGCCGGCGAGTACCACGATGCTGGCGCCGACGCGCACGCCGTAGCGATTGAGATAGGCGCGCGCCGCGGAAGCCAGCATGACGCCCGGCCGGTCATTGCCGGGGAATACCAGCGGCCTCTCGATCGCCCCGCTCGCCAGCACCACTTCCCGCGCGCGTACCTGCCAGAGCCGCTCCCGTGGCAATCCCGCGGCCGGCGCGGCCAGGTGATCGCTGAGGCGCTCGCACAGGCCCAGCATGTTGTGCGGGAAATACCCGAATGCCGTGGTTCGCGGCAGCACGGTCACGTTCGCCTGCGCGGCAAGCCGCGCCAGGGCCGACTTGAGCCAGCTGGCTGAGTCGAGGCCCTCGATCCTCGCGGCCGGTTCATGCAGGAGCGATCCGCCCAACTCGGCCTGCTCATCGCACAGGATGACGCGCGCGCCGCTGCGGGCGGCGGCGGCGGCGGCGGCGAGGCCGGCGGCCCCGGCCCCGACGACGAGCACGTCGCAGTGCGCGTAGCGCTGGGCGTAGCCGTCCGGATCGGCACCGATCGGGGCACGACCCAGTCCCGCCGCCGCGCGGATCCGCGGCTCGTACCAGCGGTGCCAGGCGAAGCGCGGCCACATGAAGGTCTTGTAGTAAAAGCCCGCCGGCAACAGCGGTGCGAGCCAGTTGCTGACGCTGCCGAAATCGCAGGCCAGGCTCGGCCAGCGGTTCTGGCTGTGCGCGCGCAGGCCATCATAGAGCTCCACCTGCGTCGCGCGCAGGTTGGGCGTACTGCGCGCCGCATCGCGCGCCACGGTCACGAGCGCGTTGGGCTCCTCGGATCCCGCCGATAGCAGGCCGCGCGGACGGTGGTACTTGAAGGAGCGGCCGAGCAGGTGCACGCCGTTGGCGAGCAGTGCGGAGGCGAGCGTGTCGCCCGCGAGGCCGCGATAGCGGCGCCCGTCGAAGCTGAACTCGATGGAGCGGGACCGGTCGACGCGCCCGCCGCGCGCCAGCGCTCGGCCTGCACTCCGCGGCGGTTGGCACGCAGATACAGAAACGCCACCCAATCTTCCGCGCTCACGGACTCTGGCGGTGTCGGCCGGGCAATATGCGCTTCACCTCCGTAGCCGAACTCGACTTCCGGGCGTGGGCCGCAGTAGGGACAGTTGATCAGCAGCATGGCTCTAGTGCGCCACCGCCGCCGCCGCGGCTTCGTCGATCAGCAGGCCCTCGCGGAAGCGCTCGAGCGTGAAGGGCGCGTTGATCGGGTGCGGTTCGTCGTGGGCGATCGTCCAGGCGAACAGGTGCGCCGAGCCGGGTGTGGCCTTGAACCCGCCCGTGCCCCAGCCGCAGTTGACATAGAGACCAGGGACGCCCGTCCTGCCGATGATCGGCGAGCGATCGGGCGACACATCGACGATGCCGCCCCAGTTGCGCAGCATACGCAGGCGCCGAAACGCAGGGAACAATTCGCAGATCGCGGCCAGCGTGTGCATGTTGACGTGCAGCGCGCCGCGCTGCGTGTAGCTGGTGTAGGCGTCGGTGCCGGCGCCGATCACGAGCTCACCCTTGTCCGACTGGCTGATGTAGGCGTGGATGGCATTGGACATGACCACGCAGGGCAGCACGGGCTTGATGGGTTCGGACACCAGTGCCTGAAGCGGGAAGCTCTCGAGCGGCAGGCGAATCCCCGCCAGCCCCAGCACCACGCTGCTGTGCCCGGCCGCCGCAACGCCGATCCGGCGGCTGGCGATGCGGCCGCGCGTGGTCTCGACGGCTTCCACCGCGCCGCTGGCGTCGCGGTAGATGCCGGTGACTTCGCAATTCTCGATGATGTCCACGCCGAGCGCGTCGGCGGCGCGGGCGTAGCCCCAGGCAATCGCGTCATGGCGGGCCGTGCCGCCCCGGCGCTGTAGTGCGCCGCCCATCACGGGGTAGCGGATGTCCTCGCCGATGTTGAGCGGCGGGCAGAAGGCCTTGCAGTCAGCCGGACTCAGCCATTCGTTGTCGACCCCATTGCAGCGGTTGGCGTGGATGTGGCGCTTGCTGACCTGCACGTCGTGCACGGAATGGGCGAGCATGAGCACGCCGCGCGGTGAATACATGACGTTGTAGTTGAGCACCTGCGACAGGTCGCGCCACATCTTCACGGCGTGGTCGTAGAGGCGTGCGCTTTCGTCGAAAAGGTAATTGGAGCGAATGACGGTGGTGTTGCGCCCGGTGTTGCCGCCGCCGATCCAGCCCTTCTCGAGAACCGCGACGCGCGTGAGGCCGTGTTCGGCCGCCAGGTAGTAGGCGGTCCCAAGGCCGTGGCCGCCGCCGCCAATGATGAGGGCGTCGTAGGCGCTCTGGGGCGCGGCGCGGCGCCACTGGGGTTGCCAGCCGCGGTGGCCGCCGAAGGCCTGTCTCAGCAGCGACCAGGCCGAGAACTTCTGCATCAGGCGCGCAACTCCAGGTTCTGCGGATCGTAGGGCGAATCAACCAGCACCGTGGCCGGCTTGCGCTCGCCCAGACTGTCGATCGTGAGTTGGGTGCCGACCGCGGCGTAGGCGGTCTGGACGTAGCCGATGGCGAGGCTCTTTTTCAGCACGTGCCCGTAGCCGCCGGCGGTTGTGCGGCCGACCATGGTGTCGTCGGGCGCGAAGATCGGCTCGTTGCCGAGCGCATCGGTGTCAGTGACGTCGTGAATCTCGAGAGTGACGAAGCGATTGGGCACGCCGGCGGCGAGCTGCTTCTCCAGCGCATCCCGGCCGATGAAGGGTCCCTTGCTCATGCGCACGAAGCGATCGAGCCCGGCCTCCAGAGGCGTGTAGTCGCGGGTCAGATCACTCCCCCACATGCGGTAGGACTTCTCGAGGCGGAGGGATTCCATGGCGCGCATGCCCGCCATGCCGATGCCGAATTCAGCGCCGGCCGCGAATATCGCGTCGAACAGGTGGTGTGCGTACTCGATCGGAAAATGCAGTTCCCAACCCAGCGCTCCCACGAAGTTGACGCGCAGCAGGTACACATCGCTCGCCAGGCCCACATCGGCAATCTTGCCGGTGAGCCAGGGGAAGGCAGTGTTGTCGAGCGGTGTGTCGACGAGTCTGGCCAGCACTTCACGCGAGCGCGGACCTGCGACCACGAAGCAGCCGCGCGCGGTGGTGATATTGCGCAGCTGCACCGAGCCATCGGCGGGCAGATGGCGTTGCAGGAAGTCCGCGTCATAGCGCTCCGCAGCGCCCGCGCTTACGACGTAGAAATGCTCAGGGCCCATTTTGCTGATCGTGAACTCGGAGCGGATGCCGCCGCGCGCCGTCAGCGCGTGGCACAGAGAGAGGCGTCCAATCTGCGTCGGCACCTTGTTGGCGACCAGCGAGTCGAGCCAGGCCGCGGCGCCCGGGCCCGACACCTCGTGCTTGGTGAAGGGCGTCAGATCGATGACTCCAACCGCGGCGCGCAGTCGCAGGCATTCTTGGGCAACGTGCGGGAAATAGTTGCTGCGCCGGAAGCTCCACACATCGCGCCTCTCGACGCCGGGCGGCGCGAACCAGTTGGCGCGCTCCCAGCCGTAACGCTGGCCGAAGACCGCGCCCATGCGCTCGAGCTTGTCGTAGACAGGGCTGGTCTTCGCGGGCCGCGCATCCGGACGTTCCTCGTCCGGGAAATGGATGGTGAAGACGTTGCGGTAGGTCTCCTCGTTCTTGGTCGTGAGGTAGCGGCGGCTTGTGTAGGGACCAAATCTCCGTGGATCGACCGCCAGCATGTCAATCCCGGGTTCACGCTCGACGATCCATTCGGCCAGTTGCCAGCCGGCACCGCCGGCCGCGGTGATGCCGAAGCTGTGGCCTTCGTTGAGCCACAGATTCCGTACACCCCAGGCGGGTCCGATCAGGGGACTCCCGTCGGGTGTGTACGAGATCGGGCCATTGCCATTGATGATCTGCTTGATCCCGCAATTCTCGAGCGCGGGCACGCGACGCTGCGCCGCCTCGATGTGCGGCACCATCCGGTCCAGATCGCCGTCGAACAGGCTCTTGCCGAACCAATCCGGCACCCCATCGGCGAAGCGGGCCGGGGCGCCTTTCTCGTAGGGCCCGAGTATCCAGCCGAGGCGCTCCTCGCGCAGATAATAGGATTGCTCCGGCTCGCGCAGCACAGCCAGCTCGCGGCCGCCGCCCTTGCGGTATTCCGACAACTGCGGCGAGACGTCGAAGACGATGTACTGGTGCTCGACCGGAATCGCCGGCACGTTGAGCCCGAACATGCGGCCGGCCTGCCGGGCGTAGTTGCCGGTGGCGCAGACCACATGTTCCGCCACGATCTCGCCGCGGGTGGTTGTCAGCAGCCACTCGCCGGAGGCTCGCCAGTGCGCGGCCGTGACTTCGGTGTGCTCGTAGATTTCAGCACCGGCGGCTCTGGCCCCGCGCCGCAGCGCAGCGGTCAGGTCCGCCGGGGCGATGTGGCCGTCGTCCGGGTGGTAGAGCGCCCCGATGACCTTCGGCGTGTCCTTGCCGTCACCGAGATTGATCAGGGGCCACAGGCTCCGGACTTCCCTGGGCTCGATGATGCGAAAGGGCACACCGATGGTGTTGGCCGTGCTGCAGTACTTGAGGTACTCGTCCATGCGCTCGCGGCAGGTCGCCAGGCGGAGATTACCGGTGACGTGGAAGCTGACGTCCTGGTCCGTCTCGGCAGGGAGCCGCTTGTACAAGTCCACGGAATACTTGTGCAGCTGACCGACCGTGTAACTCATGTTGAACAGCGGCAGGAGTCCGGCGGCGTGCCAGGTGGAGCCGGCGGTGAGTTCGGAGCGTTCAATGAGCACGACGTCGGACCAGCCCTTCTTCGCCAGGTGGTACAGCGTGCTGACACCGACGGCACCACCGCCAATCACCACCACGCGCGCGTGCGTTCTCATCCTTAAGTGCCCCTTCCCGACCTAGGTATTTGCTCTCGCGCAGTGTAGAGATCGGTCCGCAAGCCAAAGCTCAAATTGCGACAATCGCTTACCCAATTGCGCCAAGGAGTCTTATACTTTCGCGAGTCCTGCCAGATGGCGTAGCCGCCAAGGCACCGTGAAACCAGCCGACTCGACCCAGACCACGCGTTTCGTATTTCTGACGCTGGTCAACTACTCGATGATAGCAGTATCAAATGCTGTCGAGCCGCTGCGGATGGCCAACCGGGTGTCGGGCCTGAGCGCCTATGAATGGGAAATTGCCACCCTGGATGGCAACGCGGTCGTCGCGAGCAATGGCCTGAAGCTCGAGCCGACCTACGGCTTGAACCAGCTGCGCCCCTTTGACCTGATCTTCGTCTGCGGCGGGACCGATGTGCGCGACGCGATCACACCGAAGCTTCTCCAGACGCTGCGACGCCTCGCTGAGCGGCGCGTTCCGCTCGGCGCACTGTGCACCGGCGGCTACGCGCTGGCGCAGGCCGGGCTCCTCGATCGCTATCGCGCGACCATCCATTGGGAAAATCTCGCTGCATTGCGCGAGCAGTTTCCGACCGTGTTGATTTCCGACCAGCTCTATACCGTCGATCGCAACCGCTACACCTGCTCGGGTGGCGTGGCCCCGCTCGCGCTCATGCTGCACCTGATCGAAGCGAAGCTGGGCACGCGGATTGCGCGCCTGGTGTCGGAGCAGTTCATCGTCGACCGGATCCGCAACGCCGATGACCGTCAGTACGTGCCCCTGCGCGCCCAGGTTGGCGCCGGACACCAGAATCTGATCGCGATTGCCGAGCTGATGGAAGCCAACATCGAGAATCCGCTCTCGCTCGAGGACATCGCGGGGCGGGCGGGGATCTCGCGGCGCCAGATCGAGCGCCTGTTCAAGCAGTACGTCAACTGCGTGCCTAAACGCTATTACCTTGAAATGCGCCTGCGGCGCGCGCGCGAGCTGCTGCTGCAGACGGCCATGCCCATCATGGCGGTCAGTACGGCCTGCGGCTTTCAGTCGCCCCCGCACTTTTCCAAGTGCTACCGTAATCAGTTCGGGCACCCGCCCATTGCCGAGCGGCGCCAGAGTGCGATGAGCCAGGGTTAGCGCCTCAGGGCGGCACTGCCGAGTAGTGCAGCGACAGATACTCAAGAATGACCTGCAGGTTCTCGGCGCTGATCGGGGCGCCAAACCTGTCGACCATCTTGTGGATGGACTTTTCCCAGGCCCGCAATGGGCGCGGACCAGGCAAGGACCAGAAGCGCGAGGGCAGGAAGTGCCGGGTGAGTGCGTGTCATGCAATTTCCAGTGAGACGCTCTGCACCAGATTGTGATGGTAACCGGAAGGATTCGGCGTGAGCCTGTCGGGTTGGCGTGCTCCGGAACGGCTGACGGCGCGCGCCAGAATGCTGACCGGCCCCGCCGTGTGGGTATCCAGGCGCCAGCGGAAGCCGCGCCACGCAAAGCGTCCCCGTTCGCGATCGAGCGTCGCCGGGCGCCAGCTCTGGCCTGCGTCTGTCGAGATCTCCACGGCGGCGATCCCAACGCCTGCGTCCCAGGCCCAGCCGCTGAGTTCGGCTGACCGATCGAGGGGGAGTCGTGCACCGTTTTCGTGACTCGTAATGAGCGAGTTCACCAGGATCTCGGTGACCGGCGTCGTCTCGGCGGTTTCCTGGCTCGTGAACCGCCTTCCTGGAAAGGCGCCGGTCGGAACGCGATACGCCGTCTTCATCCAGAAACCGTCGTAAGCCTTGGCTTCGACGCGGATTTCCGTCAGGTGCTTCACCCAGTAGGTGCCCGCCCATCCCGGCACCACGAGCCGCGCCGGCGCACCATTCCAATGGGGCAGTGGCTCGCCGTTCATTTCAAAGGCGATGAGCGTGTTTTCGTCGAGGGCCTGATCGATCGGCAGACTCTTGATGAAGTCGGGTGTGGCGGGCAGGAGCGCCGTATCGGCACCGTCAAACACCACTTCGAGTGCAGTGCCATCGATGTGCGCGGCGCGCAGCACGTCGCGCAGGCGTACGCCAGCCCACAGTGCGTTACCGATAGCCCCGTTGGTCCACTGGACGCCCGGGACGCGCGGGGTAAACAGCCCGCGGCGATTGCCCGCGCACTGGTTGACGGCGGCCATGCTGACGCGCTCGTAGTGGCGCTTGAGATCAGCCAGTGACAGTTCGAGGGCTTGATGGCTGCTGGTGCCCCCGATGCGCAAGCGCCACGTGAGCGGATCAACCCTCGGAATGTTCGCGAGGTGGTAGCGAACGAAGAAGGCGTTGTTGGGGGTGATGGGCCGCCGCAGGTCCGCGAGTGGAGTCTCGTAGTTCGGCGGGCGAAACGTGCGCTTGATGAGGGGCCGTTTGCCCGGGAGCGCCAGCAGTTCTTCGCCGCCGGACTGAGCGCGCTCCGCCGGGAGCAGCAAGGCGGTCAGAGTACCTGCGAGCAGCTCTCGACGCGTCAGCATCATCGCTCCATCATACCCGCATGCGCAGGCCCTTGGGGTCGAACGCGGGCTCGGCCAGCCGGAGCGCCGGCCGGCGCTCACCGATCAATTCGACTTCAAAGCCCTCCGTGTGCGCCGCCACGTCCCGATTGACGTAGCCGAGCGCGAGCGACTTGCCGACGCTGTGGCCGTAGCCCCCTGAGGTGACCCAGCCGACCACCTTGCCGCGGTGCCAGATCGGCTCATCCCCAATGGCGTCGGCATCGTGGGCCTGCACTTCGAGCGTGATCAGGCTCCGCTGTCCGCCGTGCGCCTTTTCCTCGAGTGCGGCAGCCCGGCCGACGAAGTTTCCCCGCTCCAGATCGATGAAGCGGCCGAGTCCGGCCTCGTAGGGTCCGTAAATCGGCCGGAATTCGCGCGCCCAGGTGCCGAAGCTCTTCTCCAGCCGGAGCGATTGCAGGGCACGCCCGCCGATGACACGGAGCCCAAAGGCGCGGCCCGCTTCACGCAGCAGCTCATAGAGCGCGAGCTGGTATTCACTGGTGACCCAGATCTCATAGCCCAGATCGCCGGTGAAGGACACGCGCCCCACGAGCGCGGGCACCATCCCCACGCTGAGACGGGCAAACGACATGAAAGGAAAGGAGCGGGTGGCCAGGTCCTCGGCCACGAGGGTCTGCAGCAGGGCCCGTGATTGCGGCCCGGCGAGCGACAGCCCGGTGTATTGCATGGCACAGGGCCGAACGCTCATCGTGGCCGGGGCTGGGTAGCGCTCGAACCAGCGCCGGTAGAAACTCTCCGCGGCGTAGGTGCCGACGACGAAGTAGTGCTCCTCAGCGAGTCGGCACAGCGTGAAATCCCCGATCAGGCGCCCGCGTTCGTTGAGCATTGGCGAGAGTGCGATGCGGCCCACGGCCGGTATCCGGCCCGCCATCAGCGTGGACAGCCACGCGGTGGCCCCGGTGCCTGCAATCTCGAACTTGCCGTAATTCGAGATCTCGAGCATGCCAACAGTCTCACGCACCGCCCGGCACTCCGCCGCGACGGACGGATGAGCGTTGGAGCGCCGGAAGCTGACGTGTTCCTCCGCCGCGCTGCCGCTGGGCGCGAACCAGAGCGCATGCTCCAGGCCGCAGTACTCGCCGAAGACGGCATTCTCCTCGCGCAGCCGATCGTAGATCGGCGTCGTGCGCAGCGGCCGGGCTGCCGGCAGTTCTTCGTTTGGAAAACGGATGCGGAAGCGGCGCGAATAATTCTCGCGTACCTTGGCGTTGGTATAGGCCGGCGTCGTCCAATCTCCATAACGCGCGACATCCATCGCCCAGATGTCGGCGCCCCGATCGCCCTCGACCATCCACTGCGCGAGGGACAGGCCGACCCCGCCGCCCTGGCTGAAACCGGCCATGACCCCGCAGGCTACCCAGTAATTGCGCAAGCCGGCGATCGGGCCCAGCAGCGGATTGCCGTCCGGAGCGAAGGTGAAGGGGCCGTTGACGACCTTGCGGATGCCCGCCGTGGCGAGCCGTGGAAAATGCTCGAACGCCACTTCCAGGCTGGGTGCGATACGGTCCAGATCCTGCGGCAGCAGGTCCTGGCCAAAATCCCAGGGCGTGGTGCGCGGCGACCAGGGCACGCCGGCGCGCTCATAAGTGCCGAGCAGCATTCCGCCCCGTTCCTGGCGCATGTAGATCTCGCCCTCGAAATCGATGACGTGCACCAGTTCCTTCTGTCCCTTGAGCTCGGGCAGATCCTCGGTGATCAGATATTGATGCTCCATCGCCAGCACCGGCAGCTCCAGGCCGACGAAGCGACCGACCTCGCGCGCCCACAGGCCCCCGGCATTCACGACGTGCTCGGCGCGCACATTGCCCTGGTCGGTGATGACATCCCAGCTGCCGTCCGCCCGTGGCTTCGTGTCCAGGACGCGGGTCTGGCGCACGATCTCGGCGCCCCCGAGTTGCGCCGCCTTGGCGTAGGCGTGGGTGACGCCGTAGGGGTCGATATGACCCTCGATCGGATCGAGGATCGCGGCGAGGAAGCAGCGTTCCTCGAGCAGCGGGTACAGTTTCTTGGCCTCGGCTGCCGAGATGATCTGCAGGTCCATGCCCAGGTAGCGCCCGCGCGCCTGCGCCATCTTCAGCCAGTCGACGCGGTCGGCCGTGCCCGCGAGCATCAAACCGCCGGTGATGTGCATGCCGCAGGACTGCCCGGACACGCGCTCGAGTTCCTTGTACAGCTCGATGGTGTACTGCTGCAGCTTGGCCACATTGGGATCGCCGTTCACCGTGTGCATCCCACCGGCCGCGTGCCAGGTGGAACCGGAGGTGAGTTCGGCCCGCTCGATCAGCAGGACGTCCTTCCAGCCCGCCTTGGTCAGGTGGTAGAGCACACTCGCGCCCACCACGCCGCCACCGATCACCACGACTCTGGCGTGCGCGCGCATGCTCAGCTCACGGGCGGCGCGCCGCCCTCGGCCGCACGCCGCTCGACGTAGGCGTTCAGGGCCTCGACGACGGCGGGATCGCGGGCCGGCGCCTCGTATCGCGCCAGAGAGTTTTTCCACAGCGTGTGGGCACGCTCCGTGGCCGTCCGGGCGCCGTCGTTGAACCAGGTGCCGAAGTTGCGCCAGTCGGAGACCAGCGGCGCGTAGAAAGCATTGCGGTAGCGCTCCATGGTGTGCGCGCAGCCGAAGTAGTGGCCGCCATAGCCGACTTCCGCCACGGCTTCGAGCGCAATATCGGCCGCGGTCGCACCCACCGGCTGGAAGACCTCGGCGAACATCTGCAGCATTTCGATGTCGAGGATGAATTTCTCGTACGAGGTCGACAGCCCGCTCTCCAGCCATCCCGCGGCGTGCAGCATGAAATTGCACCCGCCCATGAGCGCTCCCCACAGGCTCATCTGCGCTTCGTAGGCCGCCTGCGCGTCGGGCGTGTTGGACGCTGTTGCATTGGAGGAGCGCCAGGGGATGCCAAGGTGGCGCGCGAGCTGGCCGGCGCCAAAGGAGGCCTTGACGTATTCGGGCGTGCCGAAGGCCGGAGAGCCGGACTTCATGTCCACATTCGAGGTGAAGCTGCCGTAAATCACCGGTGCACCCGCTCGCGTGATCTGCGCGAGGGTCAGGCCCGCGAGCGCCTCGGCATGCGCCAGAGTGAGCGCTCCGGCGATCGTGACCGGGGCCATCGCACCCGCCAGGGTGAAGGGCGTGATGATCAGCACCTGACCGTCCGTGGCAGTGTCCACGATGCCATCGGCCATCGGGATGTCGAGCTGGAGCGGGGAATTGGTGTTGATGACGGTGTAGCAGCTGGGACGGTCCCGGAACTGCTCGGCGGTGAGTCCGTGGGCAATCCGCAGCAGCGCGAAATTATCGGCGATCTGCCCGTGCCCACGGGAAAACATGAACGGCACCTTGTCCGTCAGCAACAGCTGTGCACGCATCACTTCGAGGTGCCGCAAGTGCACGGGTATGTCCTGCGGCTCGACCGCTCCGCCCAGCACCTGGATGACATCGAACTGCTGGCACAGCTTCATCAGGTTGCTGAAATCCTCGAGCGTGCCGGCACGTCGGCCACCGGCGGTGTCCATGATATTCGGCGGCCCGGAAGTCGGCGCGAAGGCCACATGCCGGCCGCCCATCGACACGTCGCGCGATGGATCGATCGAATGCATGGTGAAACTGCGCGGAGCGCTCAGCAGTGCCCGCGCCACCAGGGCGCGATCGATGCGCACCACCTGCGCGGCTTCATCGACCGCGGCGCCGCCCTCGTGGTAGCGCTGACGGGCCTGGGCAGAGAGCACCTTCATGCCGTGGGTTTCGAGGATGCCGAGCGCGGCATCGTGTAGCGCGCCGATCTGATCGTCGGAGAAGACGCGCAGGGGTTCGAAAGGGTTCTCAAGGTGGCGGTAGGTCGCGGAGCGCACCGGACCCGGCGCGGCAGAATCGGTGGCGGGACCACGACGGCGGCCCGTGCGCCGTGCGGCGCGCGTTTCAAGGTCGGTCATGCCGGAACTGCTCCGGATTGAGGAAGGGCGGCGGGCGCAAAGCGCTCGATGAGCCACGAGCGAAACAGCGCGATGGCCGGATCGCCGAGCGCCTCGGAATCGGTGACCAGGTAGTAGCCAAAGCCATCGTCGAGCGTGACATCGAATGGCGCCACGAGCCGGCCCTGGTCCAGGTGCTCGCGGAATAGGTTGAGGTCCACGAGCGCCAAACCCTCGCCGCCGAGGGCGTACTGCACCGCGAGCAGCTCAGTGTCGAAAACCAGACCCCGTTCGACATTCACCGCACCGAGGTTCGCCTGGCGCTTGAACTGAATCCAGAAATGGTGCCTCGACATGGTGTCGATGCGCATGTGGATCAGCTCATTGGCGGCAATGAACGCGGCAAGATCCCTGCCTGATTGTCGCGCCGCAACGTCCGGATGGCACACCAGCCCCATGCGCACGGGCCACAGCAGGTCGCTGACGCGTTCCGTGATGGTGGGTCTGGAGTAGACGACGGCGATATCGACGTCGCTGGAAGGCGGACCGATCGCGTAAGGGCTGACCAGGTTGATCTCGACTTCCGGACTCAGGCGCCGGAAGTCGCGCAGCAGCGGAGCGGCGAGCTGCACGGCGAAACTGGCCGGGAACTGCACCCGCAGTGTCCGCAGGGTGGGTGCCGGTCCCTGGCGAATCTCGTCGAGTGCGTATTCGATGCGATCGAAGGCCTTGGTGACGGTGGGCAGGAGGTGCTGGCCGGCGCCCGTGAGCGTCAGGGCATGCGGTTTGCGCTCGAAGAGCTGGGTATTGAGCATGCCTTCCAGCGCAATGACGTGCCGCGACAGGGCGCTCTGGGAAATCTGCAGCGCGGTGGCCGCCGCGGTAAAGCTGCCGTGCCGGGCGACGGCTTCGAAGGCCCGCAAGGCATTGAGCGGCAACCACCTTCGGTCGATCATGACCCGGTTCATCGACTCCAGACCCATCCCGCCCCATCCCGAAAATCACCGCAGGGTGAGGCAATCGGCAGGGCGTGGCAAATGTCTTTTTCCGATGCCTCCATGCCATTCCGGCACCTGTGTTGCCCTGGCGAGACAGATTCAGGGGCGCGTGGTGCCTCGCGTCCACGCGTGTGCCAACGCAATAATTCCTTAACGATCCCGCAGTACCCTTGCTTGATGGCGGTGAACGGCACGCGCGGGTCCAGCTTTAAAGGGCTGGAGCGTTGATACCACGCCACAGGTCACGTAGAGTAGGGGAAGGGGGTGTCAGCTGGCGCTTTGCGGTGCCTATGCGTCGCCCCGTGAACACTGAATTCAACAAGAATCGGGGAGAGCCACTTGAACTCTAACGAAACCATACGACGCGCCATCGTGGCCGTGCTGGGCACGGCGGGCGCCGCGACTGCTTTCGGGCCGCAAGCCAGCGCGGCGGATGCAACCACCTCGGCGAGCTCGGGTGGCCTCGAGGAAGTCGTTGTGACTGCACAGCGACGCACGGAAAACGTCCAGAGCGTGCCGATCACCATCCAGGCGATCACCGGCGATCAGTTGAAGCAACTGAACGTGACCAGTTTCAGCGATCTGGTGCGGTACACGCCGAACGTGACTTTCAGCGGCAATGGTCCGGGCACTGGCAACATTTTCCTGCGCGGCCTGAGTTCTGGCGGCTCCGGCAACCAGTCGCAGTCGACCACCGCACCTTTCCCGAACGTATCCCTGTATCTGGACGATGAGGGGATGCAGTTCCCGGCCCGCAATGCCGATGTCTATCTGGTCGACATGGAGCGCGTTGAAGTGCTGGAGGGCCCACAGGGCACTCTGTTCGGCGGCGGCTCCCAGGCGGGCGCGGTCCGCTACATCACCAACAAGCCGAAGTTGAATGTCACCGAGGGTAATGCAAACGCCGGCTACGGCGTTACGGCCGGCGGCGATCCGAACAATAGCATGAACGCAACGTTCAACATTCCGCTGATCGAGGGCAAGCTGGCGCTGCGCGCGACGATATTCAGCGATCATCGCGGTGGTTATATCGATAACGTTCGCGGTGAAATTGCCGTGCCGCCGGTGGTTAACGTTCCGGCCGACGGACCGATAGCGCGTCCCGGCAGTCCAGAGGCCAGCAACGGGAAATTGGCGGGAAGCAACCTCAACACCGTGCAGTACACCGGTGGCCGGTTGTCCGCGCTGTATCAGTTCACCGACGACTGGAGCCTGCTGGTTCAGCAGAACTACCAGCAATTCGAAGCGGACGGCTATTTCGCCGAACAGCCCGTAAGCCCGGTCAGCCCGCAACACCCAACGGGCGTAGCGCTTCAGCCTTACCAGATCATGGCGTTCGAGCCGGCCTACAGCAAGGACAAGTACTCAGCGACATCGTGGACGCTCAATGGCGCCCTGACCGACTGGCTGAAGGCGGTCTACACCGGCAGCTACTTGAGCCGCAACATTGACGGCCAGCAGGACTACTCGAACTACATGACTTCGCGCCACGGCTCCTACTACGCCTGCTCGGGCGCGGGTGCCGGGTATGCGTACTTCAGGTCAGCCAAGCCGACGACTTGCTACGCGCCGATCGGCAGCTGGCGTGACACGGTCGTCAATACGCACCTGAGCCACGAATTGCGCTTTACGACCTCGCAGGACCTTCGCTTCCGAGCCACCGTTGGCGGATTCTACGAAAGGTTCGTGATCAAAGACGACATGAACTTCAATTATTTGGGCATGCCGCAGTGCAGCCCGCAAAATTATGCAATCTCACTCGCAGGCGGTCCGGACTGCGTCGAGGCGGTAGGTCCCGTTCCAGGATATTACGCGATCGACCCGAGTCTGCGTTTGGACTCCAACACGGCGTTCGGCGAAGACGTGTACCGCGGATACAAGCAGACCGCATACTTTGGTTCGTTTGATTTTGACGTGATCCCGAAAGTACTGACGGCGACCGCCGGGATACGCCATTACAAGTACGACGAATTTGAGGAAGGTTCCGAGTACTACAGCGCAACCTCGTCGATCCTGAACGTCCCGAATGGCACTCCCTATGGTGGGACGTTCACGAGGCCCAACGGCACAATTGGAAACGGAGCCGCTTACGGTTTCGGCATCAACCTGCACAAGAGTGAAAGCGGCAACAAGTACCGCGGCAATCTGACCTGGCACATCACGCCGGACGTCATGGCCTATTACACCTATTCGGAAGGGTTCCGCCCCGGCGGCTTCAACCGCACGCACACCACGCCCAATGGTGACACGATCTTCCTGAAGAAAGTGGCCCCGTATACGCCCGGTGGACCCAAGCAGTTCTTCAAGCCAGCCGGGTACGACTCGGACAACCTGACCAACAACGAAATCGGATTGAAGAGCCAGTGGCTCGACCATCGGGTCCAGGTGAACCTGTCCTACTACGTGATGAACTGGAAGAACGTTCAGCTGCCCCTGTTCGACCCCGTACACCTGGGCAATACAACCTTCGTCATCAATGGTCCGACGTACCAGGTCAAGGGCTTTGAACTGCAAGTTGTCGCCCGCGTGACCGATGGGCTCACGGTGCAAGGGTCGCTGTCCGACAATGACTCGAAACAGACGAACGCGCCGTGCCTGACGGACAACGTGCCGGGTACCCCGCAGTACCCTAATTGCATCACGCAGGTGAACGGCGTGCCCTATACCAATCCGTACGGCGTGCTCGGCACCTCGCCCGCTTTCTCACCGAAGCTGCAATTCAACTTGCGGGCGCGTTATGACTGGACGAGCGGGGACTTCAAGCCCTACCTGTCGGTGGGTGCCAACTACACCGACTCGATGCGCAACGAACCGGCGAGTTTCCCGGACGGCAACGATCCGGCGCAGACGGTCCCGACGACGACCTTGCTGAAGTACACGATGCCGTCGTACACCACGGTCGACGCGGCGCTGGGCGTGGCCAAGGACAACTGGACGGCTGAGCTGTCGGCCAGCAACCTGACCAACAATGATGCCAGCACCAACACCTCATCGGGGCAGTTCATCAAGACTGTGTTCCCGCTGCGGCCGCGGGTGCTGACTTTGAATTTCGGGTTTAAGTTCTGATCGGCGGGCGTTGACTCGCCTGCGACCGGCGCCGGTCGGTTGCAGTAGAATCAAGGGCGGACTCTTTGAGTCCGCCCTTTTTTTATATGGATGTATATGGACCTGGCCGAGACGGTGGCATCGCCGAGCACCTCCGAGGTGCCCCTCATAAGGGGCCTGATCAGGCGACGCGAATTTACCGAAGCGCTGTTGGCGGGCGAGGCTCTGCTGGCTGCAGCGCCCGGCGAGCGGGATGCGCTGCTGTTCGTGGCCATGGCCCAACGGTATCTGGGCCGCATCTCCGACGCTCTCAGCACGCTCGCCATACTGGCGCAGCACCATCCGCGCTTCAGCCGCCTGCACGAAGAACGTGGCCACTGTTTCGTCGCCCTGAAGCAGGCACCAGAGGCGATTGAGGCGTTTCTGTTGGCGGTCAACCTCAATCATGCGCTGCCGGCGAGCTGGTCGATGCTCGAAGGGCTCTACCGCATGAGCGGGCAGGCCGACAATTGCGCCAAGGCGACCAGCCATGTGGCCACCCTGCGTAAGCTGCCGCGCGAGGTGGTCACCGCGACGGGTTTGTTCATGGACGGCGATCTGGACGCGGCCGAACCGATGGTGCGTTCCTATCTGCTGGAGCACGGCAATGAGGTGGAAGCCATGCGCCTGCTGGCGCGCATCGGCATGGCGCGCAAGGTATACGAGGACGCTGTATGCCGTGACCTCGGTCGGACTGGGCGAGCACGAGAAGGCGGTTGCGTTGTACCAGGATTTGATCGCGGTCACGCCTGAGGACCCTGACCTGCACCTGTCGCTTGCTCATGCACTCAAGACGATGGGCCGGCGCGATGAGGCGATCGAGTCCTACCGCAGGGCGGAACAGTGCCGGCCCGGTTTTGGCGACGCCTACTGGAGTCTCGCCAACCTCAAGACGTATCGGTTTACGGACCAGGAACTGACGCGGCTGAAAGAGTTGCAGACTGCGCCGGCGGTCGGCGTGATCGACCGCTATCACCTTCATTTTGCACTCGGCAAGGCTCTCGAAGATCGCGACGACTTCGTCGGATCCTTCCATTACTACGAGGTGGGCAACGAGCTGCGGCACTCCAAGAGCAACTACCGCCCGGAGATCATCGAGAACAATACGCGGCTGCAGATCGAAGTGTGCAGCCGTGATTTCTTTGGCAATCGTCAGGGCTGGGGCGCACCGGACCCCGACCCCATCTTCATTGTCGGCCTGCCGCGCTCGGGTTCGACCCTGCTCGAGCAGATCCTGGCGTCGCACTCCCAGGTCGAGGGCACGCAGGAACTCTCCAACGTCCAGCAGATCGTCGCCACGCTGCGGGGCCGTGATCCGGACCTGAGCAACCCCCGCTACCCGCGCATTCTTCCCGAATTGAAGGCAGAGGAAGTATTGCGTCTCGGTGAGCGATATCTGGCCGAGACCCGGGTGTACCGCCTCGGCAAACCCGATTCGGTGCCCTTCTTCATCGACAAGATGCCCAATAACTTCCGGCATCTGGGGCTCATTCGCCTGATGTTGCCGAATGCCAGGATCATCGACGCGCGGCGCGAGCCGATCGCCTGCTGCTTCAGCAACCTGAAGCAGCTCTATGCCAAGGGCCAGGAGTTCACTTACAGCATCGAGGACATCGCCCGCTACTACCGCACCTACCTGGAGCTGATGAGCCACTGGGATCAAGTGCTGCCGGGCTGGATTCTGCGGGTGCAGCACGAGGACGTCGTCGATGATCTCGAAGGCAACGTGCGGCGCATGCTTGACTTCTGCGGGCTCGAGTTTGAACCGCAGTGCGTCGAGTTTCACAAGACGGCCCGCAGTGTGCGCACCGCCAGCTCGGAGCAGGTCCGCCAGCCCATCTATCGCGAGGGGCTCGATCAATGGAAGAATTTCGAGCCCTGGCTCGATCCGCTCAAGGACGCCCTCGGCGATGCCCTGACCCGTTACCGCGATGCCTAAGGTCAACCTGCTGAATGCGCAGGCGATCGGCGAGCTGGTCGCGCTCGTCAACCAGGACCACTTAAGCGAGGCGGAAGACAACGCGCGCACCCTGCTGGCCACGCATCCCAACGTGGGCATGCTGTGGAAGATTCTGGGCGTGGCACTCGTCCGGCAGGGCAAGGATGCCCTGCAGGCTCTGCGCAAGACCACGGAGCTGATGGCCGATGATGCCGAAGCGCACCGCAATTTCGGTGCGGCCCTGTGCCAGCAGGGACAGTGGGGTCCCGGACTGGAGAGTTTCCGCCGGGCGCTGGCGCTGGCACCGCTCGATGCGGACTGCCTCGTCGAGGCGGCCGACGCCCTGCGCGCGCTGGGGCGCGCAGGCGAGGCCGTGCCTCTCTACCAGCGGGCGCTGCAGCAGGATCCCCAGCTCGTCGAGGCCCAGAATAACCTGGGGAACGCGTACCTGGAACTTGCGCAACCTGCAGACGCCGCGGCCTCTTACCGGCGGGCGCTCCGGTCGAGGCCCGATGAAGCCCAGATACTCTGCAACCTGGGCAATGCCGAACGGCTGAGCGGCGATCTGGAACAGGCCCTGGCGGCCAGCCGGCGGGCGGTGTCGCTCGAGCCCAGCTTAAGTGTCGCGCACAACGGCCTGGGGCTCGTGCTGGCCAGCCTGGGCGAGAATGACGCGGCGGCGGCGAGCTTCCGGCAGGCGCTGACCTTGAATCCCTCCTACGGGGAAGCGCTGATCAATCTGGGCAATGTGCTGCGCGAGACCGGGCAGCGCCGCGAGGCCGTGCCCCTGTTCGAGCAGGCGATCAGGGTCGATCCGGCGCGCGTTGAGGCGCACTGGCACCTCGGGCCAGGCCGCGCTGGCTGCTGACCCTAACTACGTCGAGGCGCTGTCCTTCCTCGGCGAGCTGCGGGCCGACCGCGGGCGCTTTGCCGAAGCGGAAGAGTTGTTCCGGCGGGCGATAGCCATCAAGCCGGATTTTGCCTCCGCCTATTTCAGCATCGCGACCCACCGCAAGATGACCCGGGACGACGGGGACTGGCTCCAGGGCGCTCAGGCCCTGCTGGCCCGGCGACTGCCCCTGGCACAGGAAATCAGCCTGCGTTACGCGCTGGGCAAGTACTACGACGACGTGGGGCAATTCGATCGTGCGTTCGAGTATTACCGGCAGGCGAACGAACGGGCGAAACGCTACGGATCGACCTACAACCGGGTGCAGCTGACCGAGCGGGTCGAGCAGATCATGCGCAGCTGCGATCCTGCGTTCCTGCAGCGATCCACGACCCTGGGATCGAACTCGGAGCAGCCCGTTTTCATCGTCGGCATGCCGCGGTCCGGCACTTCGCTCGCCGAGCAGATCCTGGCCTCGCACCCGGCTGTGGTCGGTGCGGGTGAAGTGCCCTTCTGGAACGGAGCGTTTAGCGCCTATCGGCGGGCTGAATCCCAGGGCGAGGTCGAGGCGGGGCTCATACCGGGCATCGCAACCGACTACCTGGCGCGCCTGGAGGCCGAAAACGCGGGCGGGGTCCGGGTGATCGACAAGATGCCTGCCAATTTCTTTTACGCCGGACTGATCCACGCCGCTTTTCCGCGGGCCCGGATAATCCACATGCAACGCCATCCCATCGACACCTGCCTGTCGATCTACTTTCAGCATTTCTTTGGCATGGGGCCGTTTGCCAACGACCTGGAGGATCTGGCGCATTACTACGGCCAGTACCTGCGCATCATGGATCACTGGCGTGCGCTGCTGCCGGCCACGGCGCTGCTGGAGGTTCCCTATGAGGCGCTTATCGAGGACCAGGAGGGCTGGTCCCGGCGGATGGTGGATTTCATCGGCCTGCCCTGGGATCCGAAGTGTCTTGAGTTTCACCAGACCGAGCGCGTGGTGATCACCGCCAGCAAATGGCAGGTGCGGCAAAAGATCCATGCCGCGTCGGCCGGGCGCTGGAGAAACTACGAGAAATTTGTGGGCCCGCTCCGCGAGGCGCTTGGCGATGCCGTCGCGCGCTACCGCGCTTGAGGCACGGGAACCCTAGGCGGCCAGGTCCAGATCGGCGAGCACCGCGGCGACTGCAGCCACCGCCCCGGCCATGCCCCGCTCACCGAGCTGCCCCATGCAGCCGACGCGAAAGGTCTCAATGGTCGTGAGTTTCCCGGGGTAGAGGATGTAGCCGCGAGCCTTCACGGCGTCGTAGAAATTCCCGAACCGGTAGCGCGGCGAGCGCGGCGCGTGGAAGGTCACGATGATCGGGGCCTGGATCGCGGCGGGCAGGAAGCTTTTCAGACCCAGCCGCTCCATGCCCGCGATCAGCGTGCGGCAATTGTCCGCGTAACGGGCGCCGCGGGCGGGGAGGCCGCCTTCCGCGAGGAATTGGCCGATGGCGGCGTCGAAGGCGGCGACGACGTGCGTCGGCGGCGTGTAGCGCCACTGCGTCGTCTTCTGCATGTAGACCCATTGGTCGTACAGATCCATCGCCAGGGAGTGCGAGTTGCCCTCGGCGCGCTCCAGCGCGGAGCGCCGGGCGATCACGAAGGCCATGCCGGGCGGCCCCTCCAGGCACTTGCCCGAGGCGGCGATGAGGGCATCGAAGGCCGTCCGGCGGGCGTCGATCTCAATGGCCCCGAACGAACTCATCGCATCGACGATGAGTGCCCGGCCGTGCCGCGCGACGACGTCGGCCACGGCCTGCAGCGGGTTCAGGATGCCGGTGCTCGTCTCGCAGTGCACGAGCGCAACGTGCGTGATGGCAGGGTTCGCCGCCAGCGCCCGGTCGATATCCTCGGCTCGTACCGCCGCGTCCTCGGCATAGTCGATGGTCGTGAGCGCGCGGCCGAGCACGCGGCAGATCCGGGCGATGCGCTGACAATAGGCCCCGTTCTGCGGCACCAGCACGTGTCCGGTGCGCGGCACGAGCGTACCGATCGCGGCTTCGACGGAAAACGTCCCGCTGCCCTGCAGCGGCACGCACTCGTGCGTCTCGGATGCCCGGACGATATCCAGCAGGCGCGCGCGGACGCGGCCTGTAATCTGGTTGAAGTCGGCGTCCCAGGAGCCCCAGTCGCGCAGCATGCTCTGCTTCGTGGCCATCGAGATCGTCAGGGGGCCGGGGGTCAGAAGATAAGGTGCGTTGCTCACGGGGTACTCGCAGGTTGGCCATACTTTAAACTACCGGCAAAGACGCCACCACCGTGCGGTGCTGAGCCGGCGGCGCAGTGCCGGAGTCGTTTAGCCTGTATTGGCTGGCACAGGGGCTCGCGCGGGAGAGAGCCCCCCGACGCCTACGAGCGGTGAACCAGAAGCCCTACGCGCTCGTCAGCTCAACTGGATTCGGGGGAAAAGGGAAGACGCCTGATGTCTCGCCGAGGAGCCTCTCGTTTATCGATAGTCGAATGTCGAGCGCGATCTTCGCGAACAACAGCTCCTGGCGACAAAATGATGATTTCAGGATTTCGAGTTCTTCAACGGAATCGGTCACGAAGCGACTGTCAACCTATCGGCCTGGATCGCGTACCGCTGGCCGGGCACGTGTCCGTGGAAATCACTGCAGGGGCCCCTTGGCGTGACTTACACAATCGGGATCAGGGTTGTTCGCCACGCCGCAGGCGGGCATTGATCTCAGGCAGCAGCTTTGGGCAGTCAGCGAGGCTGTCGACGACGTAATGGGCCCCGGTCTGAAACATCCTCTTATAGGCGCGCTCGAGTTTTGCCTTATAGTCTTCGGCTGAGAGCCTCTTGAGATCGGCTTCCTGAAGACCGATCTCGTTGCCTGTCTTGGCAAGGCCGATAGTCCACATTCCCGCATTGAGGCCCTCATCAATATCCGGCAGGGTGTCGCCTATTTTCACGAAGGCCTGCATCGGAAAAATCTGTAGATTGACGGCGTTCTGAATGCACATCCACGGATAGGGCCGCGCGGCCGGAACATCGGTAGCACAGACAGTCGAGTCCGGGGTGTAACCGCGGCGGGTGGCTTCGGCCTGCAGGATATTCATCATCTCTTTCGTATAACCCGTCGTTGAACCGATTTTGAGGCCCAGGCGGCGAAACTCAGCCACAGCTTCAAGTGCGCCCGGAATCAGGTCCGCATATTGTGCCAGGCAGGCCAACTGAAGAGGCACGAAGTCCTGGAACATCGCTTCGACATCATCTTCGTTGCAGGGCCGTCCGTGCGCCTCCTGCCACATCTTTGCTACCGCCGGAATCCTTGAGATGGCCCGAATGTGAACTTTCTTATGAGCCCCCATGGGTTCGCGGGCGTGCTCCATTGTAATGCTCACGTTTTTTCGGCTAAAAACCTGCATGAAAACTATGGCAGGGGCCATGCAACCGTAATCCATGGTCGTACCAGCCCAATCAAGCAGAACAGCTTGAACGGGGCCGCGGTAGGATCTCTGATAGACGTAGCTCATGACTTCCCCTAACGTTTTGATCGCTCAAGCCTGACGGCATCGGTAAACAAGTATGATGGTTTAGAAGGCACGGCGCAGCTAGTACTTCCCCAAGTGGGACATCCCGAAGTCGTACCACGCGGACGCCGCTGCTGGCGGCCCATGTGCCCGTCGGGTTTTTTTATATGCAGACGGTTGCGAGCCGGATTACATCGCCCAAGCCGTAGCGGGCGGACTTATGCCACGGATGAAATCAATGCTGGCGCGGGCTCCGTCAACGTGCGCGAGGTTCCCGGTTATCGGCTCGAATTGACGCCTTTCGGCGGCATCAAGGATTCGGGTATCGGGGTCAAGGAAGGCGTGCAGGAGGCGATGAAAAGCTTCACCAACGTCAAGACCTACTCATTGCCCTGGTGATAGGGGCGCTCCGGCGACTGAGCGGGCTGGGCGGCCTTGATATTGCGCAGCGACTCATCGGCGAAAAATCGCCGCATCATCACCGCCTGCTGCAGGCGTCCCTTGCGGACATACACCTGATAGAGCAGATCCTTGGTCACTTCGAGCAGCACGCCGGATTGCTGGTCGTCGAACATCGGCAGGCTGGGGTGCGGATCATTGTCACTGCCAAAGATCACGCGCTTGATGTCGATGAAGGTCGGGCCGTCGATTTCGGCTATCACGCGCACGTCGTTGAGCTGGTCGAACAGGCGGAGCTTGCCGGCCTCGCCCAGATCGGCGAAGGCCGCCTGCATGGCGCGCCGGCACATGCTGGCGAAAGCGTTGTAGCAGGCCTGTGAATAACAGCTGAGGGCCTCGCGGAACAGCGTCTCCACATCTTCAGGCAGGTAGGTGTAGCTGAACTTCTCGGCGGGCCGCTCCACTTCGGTGAACTGCGGGCCGAGTTCGATGCGGTTGTTGCCGTACATCTTCACCGGAAAGCGCAGGAAGATCGGCTGGTTGCAGGAGTCGCAACGATACACAGCGCCGACGTTCCTCGGCCGGTGGCTGACCAGCTCATCGAAGGTGGGGACGGCGATGGGCGTGACGTGCGAGACCACCTCGCAATGCGGACAGGTCAGTGCCAGATTCGCTTCCTGGTCGTGGTGCAGCCTGCCGGCGGCATCGATGTAGCTCGACATGGGCGCCTTCGGGGGCGCGCGGTGTGATTCCCCTGGACCCACGCTCTCCCCGGACTTAAGTTTAGCCGAATGGGGTTCCGGCGGTAGGTCGGGTTTTTCCTTATAAGTCTGCTAGTTACATAATCTCACTCAGGCCGGCTCTCAAGCGGTGAGGCGCTTGTACTTCACGCGGTGCGGTTGGGCGGCCTCATCGCCGCGGCGGCGGCGCAGGTCCGCCACGTAGTCCTGGTAGTTGCCCTCGAACCAGACCACCTCCGAGTCGCCCTCGAAGGCCAGGATATGCGTGGCGATGCGGTCGAGAAACCAGCGATCGTGCGAGATGACCACCGCGCAACCCGGAAAGCTGAGCAGGGCCTCTTCGAGCGCGCGCAGTGTCTCCACGTCCAGGTCGTTGGTCGGTTCATCGAGCAGCAGCACGTTGCCGCCGCTCCTGAGCACCTTGGCGAGATGCACGCGATTGCGCTCGCCCCCCGAGAGTTCGCCGATCAGCTGCTGCTGCGCCGTGCCGCGGAAGTTGAAGCGGCCCACGTAGGCGCGCGAGGGCGTCTCATAGTTATCGACCCTGATCATGTCGAGGCCGCCGGAGATCTCCGCCCACACGGACTTCTTGTCATCCAGTGTCTGGCGCGACTGATCGACATAGGCGAGCTTCACCGTATCGCCGAGGCGGATCTGCCCGCCGTCGGGTTTCTCGGCGCCGGTCAGCATGCGAAACAGCGTGGTCTTGCCCGCGCCATTGGGGCCGATGATGCCGACGATGCCACCCTGCGGGAGGCGAAAGGACAGATCGTCGATCAGCAGTTTGTCCCCATAGCCCTTGCGCAGATGACTGACTTCGACCACCAGCTCGCCCAGCCGCGGGCCGGGCGGGATGTAGATCTCATTGGTTTCATTGCGTTCCTGGAACTCCTTCGAGGCGAGTTCCTCGTAGCGCGCCAGGCGGGCCTTGCTCTTGGCCTGGCGCGCCTTCGGGTTGCTGCGCACCCACTCGAGCTCGCGCGCCAGCGTCTTGCGCAGCGCGTCCTGCTCGCGCTCCTCCAACCCCAGGCGCCGCTCCTTCTGCTCCAGCCAGGAGGAGTAATTGCCTTCGTAGGGAATGCCGTGGCCGCGATCGAGTTCGAGGATCCACTGCGCGACGTTGTCGAGAAAGTAACGGTCGTGAGTCACGGCGATGACGGTGCTGGGATATTCCTCCAGATAGCGCTCCAGCCAGGCGACCGACTCGGCGTCCAGGTGGTTGGTCGGCTCATCGAGCAGCAGCATGTCGGGCTGCGAGAGCAGCAGCCGGCACAGCGCGACGCGGCGTTTCTCGCCGCCCGAGAGCTGCTCGATCCGCGCCTCCCAGGGGGGCAGGCGCAGCGCATCGGCAGCGATTTCCAGCTTGCGTTCCAGTTCCCAGCCGCCGGCCGCGTCGATTGCGTCCTGGAGTTTTGCCTGCTCCTCGAGGAGCTTGTTCATCTTTGCCTCGTCCATGGGTTCGGCGAAGCTGTCGCTGATCTCATTGAAGCGCTGCACGAGGCGGAAGGTCTCGCCCACGCCTTCCATGACATTGCCGCGCACGTCCTTGGCCGGATCGAGGCCGGGCTCCTGGGTCAGGAATCCGACGCGAATGCCCGATTGCGCGCGCGCTTCGCCGTCGATGTTGGTGTCGATTCCGGCCATGATGCGCAACAGTGTCGATTTTCCCGAACCATTCAGGCCGAGCACGCCGATCTTGGCGCCGGGGAAAAAGGAGAGACTGATATCGCGCAGGATCGTACGCTTCGGCGGTACGAGCTTGGACACGCGGTTCATGGTGTAGATGTATTGCGCCATGGGCCCTGATTTCAGACGTGCTGGGAACGGGCGCGCATTATGGGTGAAGCCGCCAGGGCCTGTGAACATCTGTGGCGCCACGGATCCCGCCCGGCCTTATGGTAGGCTGCTGCCCCACAGCGGGCAGCCATCCGGGTGAGGCATTGAAGCAGCAGCAAGCACAGACCGCTGTGGCCATGGGCGAGCGGCTGGCGCGCTACGGATTTCCGAGCGGGCATCCCTTCGGGATCGACCGGCACGGCGCGTTCGCGCGCGAATTTGAGCGCCGCGAATTGGGCGGGCGGGTGACGCTGCTCGATTGTCCCCAGGCCTCGCTCGAGGACCTGCTGCTGTTTCACGAGCGGACCTACGTGGAGTTCGTGCAGCGCAGCTCCGAGCTGGGCACGGGTGCGCTCGATGGCGGCGACACCCCGAGCTTCCGCGGTGTCTATGAAGCCGCCGCCGGCGTGGTGGGCGCGAGCCTGGAGGCGATGCGCTGGATCATGGCGCGCCAAAGACGCCGCGCCTTCGTGCCGATCGCGGGTCTCCACCACGCCTCACGGGACCGCGCGGCCGGCTTCTGTGTCTTCAATGACTGCGGCGTGGTAATCGAGGCGCTGCGACAGCGCCACGAACTGCAGACCATCGCCTACGTCGATATCGACGCCCACCACGGCGACGGCGTGTATTACGCCTTCGAAGCCGATCCGGGCGTGATCATCGCCGATCTGCACGAGAGCGGCGAAACGCTCTATCCGGGCACGGGCGGCGAGGAGGAACGGGGGCGCGATGAGGCGCTGGGCACCAAGCTCAATGTGCCGCTGCCTGCCGGTTCGGGCGATACGCAATTCCAGCAGGTCTGGCCCGTGATGCTCGCGCACGTCGCCCGTTTTGAACCACAGTTTCTGATCCTACAGTGTGGCGCGGACAGCCTGGGCGGTGACCCTCTGGCCAACCTGCAGCTCACCCCCGCCTCACACGTGCGGGCGGCCCAGGACCTGTGCACGCTGGCCGACCGCCTCGGACACGGGCGGATGCTGGCCCTCGGCGGCGGTGGCTACGATCGGGGCAACCTCGCGCGCGCCTGGACCGAAGTCGTCGCGGCGATGGCGGCCTAGCCACGGGCCCAACAAGCCCCGCCGGCACAGCGGAGGCTTCGGGTACAATTCCACTCCTTTTTCCCTCCACAGGCCCCGCTCACCCATGTTTTCCGCCGCACTGAATATCGCGAGCTTCGATCCCAAACTGCACGCCGCCATGGAGGGCGAGCGCCGCCGCCAGGAAGAGCACATCGAGCTCATCGCTTCCGAGAACTACGCCAGCCCGCGGGTGCTGGCGGCGCAGGGCTCGGTGCTGACCAACAAGTATGCCGAAGGCTATCCAGGCCGGCGCTATTACGGCGGCTGTGAATATGTCGATGTCGCCGAGCAGCTGGCGATCGAACGGGCGCAGCAGCTCTTCGGCGCCGATTATGCGAATGTGCAACCGCATTCTGGCGCGCAGGCCAATGCGGCGGTGTACCTGGCGCTGCTGGCGCCCGGCGACACTTTCCTGGGGATGAGCCTCGATCATGGCGGCCATCTCACCCACGGCGCGAAGGTCAATTTTTCCGGCAAGCTCTTCCATGCCGTGCAATACGGCGTCGTGGCTGCCACGGGCCTGATCGACTACGAACAGATCGAACGGCTGGCGCGCGAGCACCGCCCGAAGCTGATCGTTGCCGGGTTTTCAGCCTATTCACGCGTCATCGACTTCGAGCGCTTCCGCAGGATCGCCGACTCCGTGGGGGCGCTGTTTTTTGTCGACATGGCGCACGTCTCCGGGCTGGTTGCGGCGGGCCTGTACCCCAATCCGGTGCCGATCGCCGACGTCGTGACCACCACCACGCACAAGACCCTGCGCGGTCCACGCGGGGGACTGATCCTGGCTCGCGCCAACGAGGCCATCACCAAGAAGCTCAATGCAGCGGTGTTTCCCGGCACCCAGGGCGGCCCGCTGATGCACGTGATCGCGGCCAAGGCGGTGGCCCTGCTCGAAGCGCTGCAGCCGGAGTTCCGCGCCTACCAGCAGCAGGTCCTCGCCAACGCCCGCGCCATGAGCGCGGCCCTGGCGGCGCGGGGGCTGAACATCGTCTCCGGCGGCACGGACAATCACCTCTTCCTGGTCGATCTGGGCCAGCGCACGATCACCGGCAAGGACGCCGATGCGGCCCTGGGCCGCGCGAACATCACGGTGAACAAGAATGCCGTGCCCAATGACCCGCGGCCGCCGATGATCGCCAGCGGGCTGCGCATCGGTACGCCGGCGGTCACGACGCGCGGCTTTCGTGAGCCTGAAGTACGGCAGGTCGCTGACTGGATCGCCGCGGTCATCGAGGCGGAAGGTGCCACCACGGTGATCGAACGCGTACGCGGTGAAGTGCTGGCCCTGTGCCAGCGATTCCCGGTGTACGGCCCCTGAACGGGCGGCCGTGGTCGCGCCTCCGGAGCGATGAGCCAGGTGCACTGCCCGTTCTGCACCCATGCCGATACGCGCGTGACCGACTCGCGCCTGGCCGCTGACGGCCGGCAGATCCGTCGACGCCGTGAATGCCTCAGTTGCGGCGAGCGCTTTACGACTTTCGAGTCGGCCGAACTGCTGCTGCCCCGCGTGATCAAGAGTGACGGCAGCCGCGAGCCCTTCGACGAGGCCAAGCTCAGCGCCGGCATGGTCAAGGCCCTGGAGAAAAGACCGGTCAGCAGCGCAGCCATCGAGGATGCGGTCGCCCGGATCTGCCACCGCCTGCGCGTACTCGGTGAACGCGAGGTGCCATCGCGGCAGGTGGGCGAGCTGGTGATGGAGGAGCTGCGCCACCTCGATGAAGTGGCCTACGTGCGCTACGCTTCCGTGTACCGCAGTTTCCAGGATGTCGAGGCCTTTCGCGAGACGATCGACGGTCTGCGCCGCCAGCGGCGGCGCCGTGAGCCGGCCGGGCACCCCGGGCGCGAACAGCTGCCGCTGCTGCCCACGGACCCGGGGGAGAGCGGCAAGAGCAAGTAAGCGGGCGCTGCCACTCCGATATACTTGGCGGCAATGGCGCGCAACTTCAACCCGCAGACCGCGGCGCGGGCCCTGGCGCGGCGCCTGGCCGTGCAGGCCCTGTACCGCTGGCAACTCAATCCCGCACCGTGGCAGGAACTGACCAGTGAATTCGCGCTCGATGCGGACATGGCGCGTGCCGATGGCGAATATTTCCGTGAGCTGCTGCAGCAGGCGATCGGGCAGCACGAACAGCTGGACCTGGCGCTGGCGCCGTTCCTGGACCGCGCGGCCGCGACGCTCGATCCGATCGAGCATGCCGTGCTGCTGGTCGCCAGCGTGGAATTGCAGCATCGACCGCAACTCCCATTCCGCGTGGTCATCGACGAGGCGGTCGGTCTCGCGCGCCGTTTTGGTGCCACCGATGGCTACAAGTTCATCAACGGCGTGCTGGATCGCGCCGCGCGGGCCTGGCGACCGGCAGAACGCTGAGCACGGACATGGCTGCGGGCGAAGGCGAAATCATCGAGCGCTACTTCCGCCACCTGGGCGCCGTACGCACCGACGTTGCGCTGGGTATCGGCGATGACGCCGCGCTGTTGCGGCCGGCTCCGGGCTGCGAGCTGGTCCAGAGCACCGATGCACTGGTCGAGCAGGTGCATTTCCTGCCCGGCAGTGCGCCGCGCTCGCTCGGGCATCGTGCCCTGGCGGTCAACCTCAGTGATCTCGCCGCGATGGGTGCGACACCGGCCTGGGCGCTCCTGTCCCTGACGCTGCCGCGGCTGGACGAGTCCTGGCTGGGCGAATTTGCCAGCGGTTTCGCGCGCCTGGCGCGTGAGCACGAAGTGGCCCTGGTGGGTGGGAACCTGAGTCGCGGCCCGCTGAGCATCACCGTGCAGCTCACCGGGCAGGTGCCGCAGGGGACGGCGCTGCGCCGCAGCGGCGCCCGGGCGGGCGATGAACTGTGGGTGAGCGGCACCCTGGGCGATGCCGCGCAGGGCCTGGTCTTGCGCCGGGCCGAGAGCCGGGCCGAGAGCCGCGCACAGGCCCCGTTGCCTGACGCCGGTGGCCACGCCGCATGGCTGTGTGCGCGCTTCGAATACCCCAGTCCGCGCGTCGCCCTCGGGCTCGGGCTGCGCCAGCTGGCGAGCGCCTGCATCGACCTGTCCGATGGCCTGCTGGCGGACCTGCCCCGACTGGCAGCCGCCAGCGGTTGCAGGGCCGAAGTGGATACCGAGAGCCTGCCCCTCTCCCCGGCCCTGCGCGCGGTGAGCGGGGATCCGGCGTGGCAGCAGGCCCTGGCCGGTGGCGAGGACTACGAACTGTGCTTCACGGCCGGCGCCGCTCAAGCGCCGCAGCTGCAGGAACTCGCCACCGCCGTGGGCGTGCCGCTGTGCCGGTGCGGGCGACTGCGGGAAGGATCGGGCCTCGAGCTCAGGCGCGCCGGGACTGTGATCCAGTTCGCGCAACCGCCCTTCGATCATTTCGGGGCGTAGGCACGCCCGTTCCTGGCCCGGCCGCCGGGGTTCCGGGATGCAGGTCACAGATCGCCGGGCGGGCGGTTTGTATCCTCGGTCCGGCAATCGCAGCACCAATCACCGGACCCAATCTCGATGGCAGCTCCAGCAACGATCCTTCCCCAGCCGCAGGCGATCCCGGAGCGTATCGGCAAGTATCCGATCATCAACGAAGTCGGCAGGGGCAGCACCGGCATTGTCTACCTGTCGCACGATCCCTACTACAGCCGCGACGTCGCCATCAAGGTGTACAACATGGACGCCGGGGGCGATGACGAGCGCGCCCGCGTGACGCGCAAGATGTTCCTGTCCGAGGCCCACATGGTGGGCATGCTGCATCACCCGAATATCCTGCCGATCTACGACGCCGGCGAGGAAAATGGCCACTGCTATATCGTCACGGAACACGTGCACGGCGCACGCACGCTGGCGACGTACTGCCGGCCCGACAATCTGCTGCGCGTCGATGATGTCGTCGAGATCATGTTCAAATGCGTCAAGGCGATGCACTACGCGCACACGCGCGGGGTGATCCATCGTGACATCAAGCCCTCGAACATCATGCTCACCCAGTCCAGCGAGGTGCGCATCATCGATTTCGGCATCGCGCTGGTGGCCGATTCGGAGATCTCGCGGATCGAGGGGATCGCCGGTTCGCCCAGCTACATGTCACCCGAGCAGGTGCAGAGCCTGGAGCTGACGCATCGCTCGGACCTGTACTCCCTCGGTGCGGTGATGTACGAACTGCTGACCGGCAACCGTCCGTTCCGCGCCGGCAATCTCGCCAAGCTGCTGCACCAGATCGTCTATGCCACCCCGCCACCGATCCACACGGTACGGAGCGACGTGCCCGAGGATCTGGAAGTGGTGGTTGCCACCGCCATGCAGAAGGACCCGGAGCGCCGCCAGAAGAGCGGGCTCGACCTGGCGGCGGAACTCACCCGCGTGCACCAGCAGCTGCGCGAGCAGTATTCACGCATGGACCAGCAGGAACAGTTCAGCCTGCTGCGCAAGCTGAAATTTTTCCACGAGTTCTCCCACGCCGAGATCGTCGAGGTCATGCGCGCCAGCCACTGGCAGGACTACGCCAGCGGCGAGGAGATCGTCAAGGAAGGGGAGATGGACGATCGCTTCTATATCCTGGTGAGCGGCAACTGCTCCGTGGAACGGAACGGCGCGGCGATCGGCACGCTCACGACCGGTGAGTGCTTCGGCGAGACCAGCTACGTGCAGGGCGCGAAGCGCAGCGCCACGATACGCGCCCGGGATGCGGTCACCGTGATCAAGGTAAGTTCGACGCTGCTCGAGCAGGTCTCCGCTTCCTGCCAGCTGCGCTTCAACCGGGTGTTCCTGCGCGCGCTCATCGGACGCCTGCAGGGCGTCGAGTTGCGCCCCGCCTAGCCGCTACGTCGACCGTCGTATCGAGGCCACGATGATGACGGGGCCGGTCGGCAGGCCCGTGGGCGACCCGCCGGCGGGTTCGACGCTCACGGCAACCTGCACAGCAGCGAGCAGGAGCGTGCGCTGCGCGGGCGTCAGCTTGCGCTCGAGCCGGCCCTCGCGGGGCAGCAGGCCCAGTGAGACGGGATGGCCGCCTCCGGCGGGCAGTACCCACAGCTCATAGCTCCGCGCCCTGCTCAGGGTGATCTCCGCCACGGTACGGATATTGATCTGCGCATAGTCCGCAGAGCGCTCGAGGCGCCACAGCGGGGCCGCATTGGCCTGCGCCAGCACGGCGACGTCGTGCCAGGCCGGTTCGCTCCAGATGGTCAGCTTGCCCACCAGCAGCGCGGCAGCGATCAGGCTCGCGGCCAGCGCCGCCGGCCACCAGCGCAGTCCTGGTTTGGCCGTCGCACCCGCGATGCTGCGCTGAATCCTCGGCCAGCAACCGGCGTTGGGCGCAACCGGCAGCAGCTGCAGGGCCAACGGCAGCAATCGATCCTCCCAGCGATGCCGGGACGCAAGTGCCGCAGGCAACGTTGTACACAGTTGTTCAAAGCGCGCGCGCGCACCGTGACGCAAGAGGCCGAGCGCGTAAGCGGCACCGATCCGATCGAGCAGTTCCGGGCGGTTGTAGTTCATGATTCCATGCAGGTCCTGAGGTTTTGCAGGCCGCGCCGGACCCAGCTCTTGACGGTGCCCAGGGGCTGGCCGAGCAGGAGCGCAATGCGGTCCTGCGTCAGGCCGCTCTGGTAGGCGAGCAGCAGGCAGCGGCGTTGCGCGATCGTGAGCAGCTCGAGGCAGCGGCGTAGCGTGGCGTGCGCGGCGCCAAATTCAGCGCTGTCCGCGGGTCCCGCCACCTGCAGCTGCTCCGCGCCGGACAATTCCGCGGCTTCGAGCATTACGGCAGGGCGTGAAGCGCGCTGCAGGTCGATGGCGCGATTGCGCGCAATCGCCACCATCCAGGACAGCGCCCGGCCCTTGATCCGATCGAACTGACCGGCCTGTTGCCAGATGCGGATGAATACATCCTGCAGGGCATCTTCGGCTGCCGCCCGGACCCGCAGTATGCGCAGCAGAATCGCCAGCAGCTGCGGCGCGGTGCGGGCATAGAGCGACTGCAGCGCCGCGGCGTCCTGCGCGGCGCAGCGGCGCAGGAGCTCCTCGAGCTCATCGCTATCCAGCACGGTCGCCACCTGCTCCATACCCCCTATACGGCGCCGGCACCGGACTGGATGACCGCGCCCCTGCTGCACCGCAGGATATAGCGACCCGTGCACCGGTGTCAGGTCTTTTTGCCGGCGCACGCCGCTGGGGGAAGTTCTGCACAGGGCTCACAGCAAGACGAGCCCGACACAGGTCATCCACTTTTCTGACTGCACCCGTTACATGTAACGCGTTACATGTAACGGGTGGTCACCAGAAAGGGACACAAGACAGCGGGCCTTCTGCGGCAAGGCGGCTCGCGTGACCCGTGCAGGACTTCCCTCGGGCGTCAGGCTGCATCCGCCGGGCGGTGACACTCGTAATGCTGTCGGGATGAACACTTTTGCCCTGCAGATTCCAAGGAGAATTTATGAACCGCACAATCCGGGCGCGCCGACTTGCGCGCCTCAGTGGGTCGCTGCTGGCAGCAGCGGGTATGACGCTCATGGCGGCCGGCCCGGTGCAGGCCTCCAGCCACCGCGAAGCACCCTTTATTACCGAACATCCGAAAGTCGATGGCACCGATTTCTACGCCTTTCGGAGCTACGAACCGGGCCGGGGCAGCTACGTCACGCTCATCGCCAACTATCAGCCGCTGGAGGCCTCGTACGGGGGTCCCAATTACTTCACGATGGATCCGGACGCCCTGTATGAGATTCACGTCGATAACAATGGCGACGCCGTTGAGGACCTGACCTTTCAGTTTCGCTTCAAGACCATGCATCGCAATATTGCACTCAACGTCGGGGGCAAGAGCGTTGCGATTCCGCTGGTCCAGGCCGGCTCCATCACCGATGTCAATCCAGCCGTGCAGAACGTAGCGGAGAGCTACTCCGTATCGCTCGTGCGCGGACCGCGACGCGGCGGCAGCGTACAGGCGATCAGCAATGCGGCCAATGGAGCGACCCGCTTTGACAAGCCGCTGGACAACATTGGCAACAAGACGATTCCTGATTACCCGGCCTACGCCGCGAAGTTCGTCTACGACATCAATATTCCGGGCTGCGGCGCCGGACGCCTGTTCGTCGGCCAGCGCAAGGACCCTTTCGTCGTAAATCTCGGCGAGACCTTCGATCTGATCAACATCAGGTATCCCGCGGTTGAATTCAACGCCAACGCGGAGCGCTCGGCGCCGGATTCATTGAGCGATGCGAACACCACCAGCCTGGTGCTCGAGGTGCCGGCCAGCTGTCTGACGCGCGGGTCCGATCCGGTCATCGGCGCGTGGACGAGTGCGAGTCTGCGGCAGGGGAGACTCATCAATCCGGAGCCACGCGATCGTGAGGCGGGCCGGAGTGATGCCAGCAAGGTCGGCGGCGCCTGGACGCAGGTGTCGCGCCTGGGGATGCCGCTGGTGAACGAAGTCATCATCGGTCTCAAGGACAAGGACCGCTTCAATGCCAGTTCGCCCGCGGGCGACGGCCAGTTCGCGGATTACGTCACGAATCCGACCCTGCCCGCGCTGGTCGAAGCGCTGTTTGGTGCCGCAGGCGTGAAGGCACCGACGAATTTCCCGCGCACGGATCTGGTGACGGCCTTTCTGACCGGCATTCCGGGCCTCAACCAGCCGGCACAGGTCACCGCTGCGGAAATGCTGCGCCTGAATACGTCGGTTGCTGTCGTGCCCAAGGGGATGCAGAACCGGCTGGGCGTCATCGGCGGCGATGTGGCGGGATTCCCGAACGGCCGGCGGCCCGGCGATGACGTCGTGGATGTCTCGCTGCGCGTGGCAATGGGCCTGCTGTGCACCTTGAACAACCCGGCGGCGTTCGGCTGTCGGGCGGCCGACGCGCCCGCCGGGGGCATTCACTTCACCGACGGCGCGTATATCGACGACGGCTACATCGACGGCGCCTTTCCCTACCTGAAGACGCCGCTGGCCGGTTCGCCCAATGGCCAGAACGGGCTGCCGGCGGACCAATAGGCGTTCAGGTCCCGCCACCGGAGCATAGCGATGAAAAGATCCCTTGCGATCGCAGGCAGCCGGTAGGGCGCGATTGACGTGCGCAGGATTGCCGCGCTGCTGATCGGACTGGGGCTGGCGATGGCGCCGGTCCTGGTCGGGGCGCTACCCCATATCCCGGCTGGCGACACCGTCATTGTGGAGACGCTGCCGCTGCGCTACGACCCGGCGCTCTCGGCACTGGCGGGCCTGCGACAGCGGGTGCAACAACAGCCGCGCGATCTGGCGGCGAGCCTGTCGCTGGCGCGCGCCTATATTGAAGCGGCGCGCCGCGACGGCGATCCACGCTTCCTGGGCTACGCCCAGGCCACGCTGGCGGTGTGGCCGGAAGGTGCTGGCGCAGCTGCTGGGGTGCGCGTACTGCGGGCCACGATATTGCAGTCGCTCCATCAGTTCGGCGCCGCGCTGGCCGAGCTCGACGCCGTGCTGGCGATGCACGCCGATCACGCGCAGGCCCTTTTGACGCGTGCGACCATCCTGCAGGTCACCGGCCGCTTTGCCGAAGCCCAGCGCGACTGCGCCGCTTTGCTCCGGGACGGCGGCGAAGTGAGTGCCGCCCTGTGCCTGGGCGGCGTGGCGAGTGTGACCGGGCGGCCGAGCACCGCCCGCTCGCTGGCCCAGCACGCGCTGGCCGGCACGCCTGCCGGCGACACTGCGGCGCGCCTCTGGGCGTTCACGGTATTGGCAGAGACCGCCAATCGGGAGGGCGCGTTCGAGCAGGCGGCGACGTATTTTCAGCAGGCCCTGCAAGCCGATGCCTCGGATCGGTACGCGCGCGCCGCGTACTGCGATTTCCTGCTCGATCGGGGCGAGCCCGGGCAGGTACTGGCCTGGACTCGCGATCAGACGCGTGATGACAATCTGCTGCTGCGCCGCGCGCTGGCGCTGCAGGCCCTGACCGGCGCCGCGGCCGGCGGCGCGGCTCGTGCCGCGTGGCAGGAGCAATTGAACGCGGCGGTGGCTCAGCTGCGCGAGCGTCACGCGGCTGCGCAGCAGCGCGGCGATCGCAGCCATCTGCGCGAGGCGGCGCGCCTGAGTCTGTTTCTGCTGCGCGATCCCGGTGATGCGTTGCGGCTCGCGCGCGAGAATTGGGCCGTGCAGAAGGAGCCGGCTGACGCCCGCATACTGCTGGAGGCGGCCATTGCGGCGCACGATGCCGCCACGCGGGCGCAGTTGACGGCGTGGCTTCGTTCCTCCGGCCTGACCGATACCCGTCTGGCTGCGCTGCTGCACTCGTGACCTTGTGAGCGCCGCATTCACATCGCCGCGACGAAGCGCCTCCCGGGGCGCGCGCGGCGCGGTGCTGGCGACCCTCGGGTTGCTGCTGTGCTGGAACTCGGTGGCGCAGGCGCACAAGGCCAGTGACAGCTACCTGCACCTGAGTGCGAGCGGCGCGACCCTGAGTGGCCAGTGGGATATCGCCCTGCGCGATCTGGACGCCGTCCTGAACCTCGATGCGAATGGCGATGGCCTGTTGAGCTGGCGTGAGGTGCGTCTGCGCTCGGTGGACATCGCGCAGTACGCGCTGGGCCGACTGACGCTGCGCAGCGCGGGCGTCCGCTGCGAGCCGCGCGCTGCCGCGCAGCTCATCGATGATCACAGCGATGGCGCCTATGTCGTGCTGCGCTTTACGGCCGTCTGCGCGCAGCCCGTGCAGCAGCTGCAGGTGGATTACCGCCTGTTCGCCGAGGTCGACGCCGGTCATCGCGGGCTGCTCAATTTCAGCTCTGCCCGTGGGACTTTCACCCAGGTACTGGGCCCATCCAGTCCAACCGCGCGCCTGGACCTGGGCCTGGACCTGGGCGGGGGCGGAGCCTGGCCTCAGTTGGCCGGGTACCTGCGGACCGGCATCGAGCACATCTGGACGGGTTTCGATCACATGCTGTTCCTGTTCTCGCTGCTCCTGCCGGCGGTCCTGCTGCGCCGTGAGCGCCAGTGGCAGCCCCAGCAGGCACTGCGACCGGCATTGCTTGAAGTGTGCAAAGTCGTGACCGCTTTCACGCTGGCGCATTCGCTGACGCTGGGGCTGGCCACTTTCGGCATCGTGCGCTTACCCGCGCGCGTGTCCGAGTCGGCCATCGCGCTCTCGGTGGTGATCGCAGCCCTCAATAACGTCGTGCCCCTGGTGCGCAGCCGGCGCTGGGTGGTCGCCTTCTGCTTTGGCCTGATTCATGGCTTCGGCTTTGCCAACGCGCTGAGTGACCTGGGATTGCCCCATGGTGCACTGGCCCTCGCCCTGGTGGGATTCAATCTGGGGGTCGAAGCCGGGCAGCTGGCCATCGTGGCGGCCTTCCTGCCCTGCGCCTATCTGCTGCGCGAGACGCTGTTCTACCGCCGCTTCCTCCTGACCGGCGGCTCGGCGGCAATTGCTACGGTGGCGGCACTATGGCTGCTGGAGCGGGCCCTGGACCTGCGATTCCTGCCCGTACACTGAATTCACTCCCGCCCATGGCCGCCTGGCCGGATTATTTCCTGCCGGCCACCACCGCATGCTTCTCGCGTTCGATCAGCGCATAGGCCGAGTGGTTGTGGATCGACTCGAAATTCT
>WNFI01181536.1_pt2 | contig 45183 bp, 38 predicted proteins | sample 5400471 | NCBI WGS metagenome assembly WNFI01 (sample SAMN13153348, study PRJNA577476) | soil metagenome | isolation source: 100 cm saprolite on Douglas fir-dominated hillslope | place: USA:California | collected 2013-09-17 | reverse complement strand
GGCCTTCGCTACCCGCGCTACGGCAACTCGCCGAACGCCGAGACCGTGCAAGCCCGCATCGCGGCCCTCGAGGGTGCCGAGGCGGCCTGCCTGCTGGCGAGCGGTCAGGGTGCGACGGTGTGCGCGCTGCTCGCCCTGCTCCGCCCCGGTGATCACATCGCGACGAGCGCCTGGATCTACGGAGGCACCCACCGGTTTCTCACCGAGGAGCTGACGTCGTTCGGGATCGAAGTGTCTCTCGTCGACCCACTGGAGACCCGCCACTGGCGCCGCTGCCTGAAGAAGAACACTCGCGTCGTGTTCCTCGAGACGCCGGTGAATCCGACCTGTCGTGTGCTCGACCTGCGACCGATCGGCCAGATTACCCACGACGCCGGCGTCGCGCTCGTTGTCGATTCGACCTTCGCCAGCCCGATCAATCTGCGGCCGCTGAAGCACGGCGCCGACGTCGTGATTCACTCCGCGACCAAGTATTTGAACGGCCATCACGACATGCTCGGCGGAGTCGTATGCGGGACGGCGCCTTACATCGATGAGGTGAAACAGAAGATGCAGCTCTGGGGGCAGGCGCCCGATCCATTCGCCGCCTGGCTGCTGGAGCGTGGCTTGAAGACACTCGCGGTGCGCATGCAGCGGCACAACGAGAATGCGATGACCGTCGCCACCTGGTGCGCGGCGCGAAAAGACATCGCCGCGGTGCACTACTCCGGCCTCGAGACCCATCCCGACCACGAAACGGCCGAGGCGACCATGGCCGGGTTCGGAGGGATGATGGGGATCGAGCTGGCTGGGGGAGCCGAGGCCGCCGAGCGATTCGTGCGAAAGGTGACGCTGTTCCGTTACGCGCCAAGCCTGGGAGGGGTCGATTCACTCGTTTCTGCCCCCAAGTTCACCTCCCACAGCCAATTCACCGCCGAAGAGCGCGCTGAGGTCGGCATCGGTGAAGGCTTTCTGCGCCTCAGTATCGGCATTGAATCTGCAACCGACCTGATCAACGACATCGACCAGGCACTGAGCTAAATGGCCAATCCGGCCGTCGAAAACATGGAACGCCGGCGCCTCGAGCGCCGGACCAACGCGCGACTTTCGGAGCTGACCATTCCGGAGCTCCGCAGGATGGTCGTCACCAGCGTGCTGTTCGCGGTGGTGCTGGTGCTCTTCTTGTGGATGGTCCGCACGGTGATCATCGCCGGATTTCTCGGCGCGGTGGTCGCAGCCTATCTCCGCCCGGTCTATCATTGGTTTGAGCGTCGATTGCACCACCAGGGTCTCGCCGCCGGCGTGGCGATCATGCTGCTCATCGCCCCGCTGGTCGGGCTGCTCGCCTACAGCTATGACCAGATCGCCGACTTCGCGACCTATGTCGACCTCCACAAAGCGGAGATCGCGACGCGCATCGACCTCGCGCTCGGCAAGCTTCCGTTCCTGAAAAACGCGGACATTTCGGAAAGCGTGGGGCGATGGGTACTGGTGGCGTCGAACTACGGCGCAAGCATCCCGGGCCTGGTGCGCGCAGCGATGACGCGAATCGCGGTCGCGGCGACGATTTTCCTGTTCACCACCTTCTATGTGATGGTGGAGTGGGAGCCGATCGTCGCCTTCATTCGCGGTCGTGTTCCACCCCGCTACACCGGCCTTGGCCGAGCATTGGTCGGCAACGTCAAAGGCGTTCTATACGGCGCCGTGTACTCCACCTTCCTGACGCAGACGGTGAAGTCGGTCATCATCCTCGTGATGAACCTCATGTTCGGGGTGCCGCTGGCGGGTGTGCTGGCGCTGATCTCGTTTGTGATCGGTTTCTTCCCGATCGTCGGGTCGTGGAGCGTCTACGTCCCCGTCGCGCTTTGGCTCGCGATCTTCAAGGACTCGCCGGGCCAGGCGGTGGCGATTCGGGTTGCTCAAGGCGATTCTCGACACGATCACGGAAGCGGAGCACTGGAGCTTCTCGGACGAGGCCAGTGACGACACCATCGTCGTGTCGTCGTCAGGCAGAGGGTGAGCCGAGCCTGAGCAGGGAGCGGACGCGCATGCTCCAGCTCTGAGCCCGTGCTCGAGCTGAAGGCTCGAGCATGCTCGTCTGCTCCATGCTCAGGCTCAAGCTCGCTGTAGACTCTCCGATGAGCCCTATGACATACTTACCGTATGCTCCGCTTCAGTAACGTCACCAAGGTCTATCCCCGGTCGGGAATCGCGCTCGACGACGTCAGCTTCTCGCTCCGACGCGGCGAGTTTGCCTTTCTGACCGGCGCGAGCGGCGCCGGCAAGAGCACGCTCCTCAAGCTCATTCATATGGAAGAGCGGCCGACGGACGGCGAGGTGCTGGTCGGCACGACGTCGTCATTGCGCCTGAAGCGCGGCGAGGTGGCTCACCTCCGCCGCCGGCTCGGCGTCGTCTTCCAGGATTTTCGCCTACTCGAGACGCGGACGGCAGCGCAGAACGTCGGCTTTGCGCTGGAGGTAACCGGGACGCCGCGCAGCGCGATTCCGGGCAAGGTGGCGCGGGCCCTCACGCAGGTCGGTCTTTCACCCAAGGCCGGGGCATTCCCGACCGAGCTGTCCGGCGGAGAACAGCAGAGAGTCGCCATTGCACGAGCGCTGGTCAACGATCCCTTCCTGCTCATCGCCGACGAACCAACCGGAAACCTCGACGAACGAGCGACCCGCAGCGTCTTCCAGCTCCTCAAGGACATCAGCGCGGCGGGCACCGCCGTGCTGATGGCGACGCACGATCTCGACCTGGTGCGCGTATCGAACTTCCGGACGATCGAGCTCGATCACGGGCGGATCGTTCGCGATACCGACGACGCCGGCGCCACCGTGCGTCCGCAGGACGGCGGGGACATCCTGCCACTCCGCATCACGGGACTGGCATAGTCGATGAGAGCTTTCGCGTCGGCACTGACCGCTTTCCGGCGAGCCCCTCTGCTCAGCCTTCTCAGCATCACCACGATCGCCTTTTCGCTGTTCGCGTTCGGCTTGTTCGCCCTGGTCGCCATCAACATCCGCGACGCCTTGAACACCGTCGAAGAACGGGTCGAGATTCGCGCCTTCATCTCCAACGATGCCCCGCTCGAGCGGGCGGCCACGGCCGCCGCCGAGGTGGCACGGTATCCGGAGGTGCAGCGCGTCGATCTCATCACTCGCGATCAGGCCCTCACTCGTGCGCGCAAGGAGCTCGGTGAATTCAAGGACGTCTTCGAGTCCGATTTCCTGCCGGCGTCGCTCGACGTGAAGCTCCGGCCGGGATTCCGGTCGCCGGCCGGAGTGCGGAAAGTCGCCGACCGCCTCAAGCAGCTCGACTTCGTCGACGACGTGCGGTACGGCGAAGAGTGGATCGCCCAGCTGTACCGGCTGCGCAACATCGCCGGGATCGTCGGGATGGGGCTGGGCGCCGCCTTTGGGGCGGTCGCGATCATCATCATCGGAGCGACAATCCGGATGGCGATGCTGTCGCGGGCCAAGGAGATCTCGATCATGCAGCTCGTCGGCGCCACCGACGGATTCATTCGCCGGCCGTTCCTGATCGAAGGCGCGATGAAGGGCATCCTCGGGGGCGCCGTCGCGCTATTGATGACCTGGAGCGCGATGCAGTTCGTCAACCGATACTTGAACTTCCAAACAGTCTTCTTCGACAGCCGCACGGCGCTGCTTGGATTGGTGATTGGGACGGGTATTGGATTGGTGGGAAGCTCGCTGTCGGTCGGACGCCATCTTCGTAGTTGACCATGTCATCCCGGGCGCCTCGCAAGCTCGTGACAGGCTCGGCGAGGGACCTGTAGTTGACGCTCCCACGCGTACGCCGTGGAGCGCTTGGCATTGTCGTGTTCGCAAGCTTCATCGCAGCGCCCCTCGGCGAGATCATAGCGCAATCGGCTCAGCAGCAACAACAGGCGGCGGAGCAGAAGCTGCGCGAACAGCGCGACGAGCTCGAGCGCGTGCGCCGCGAACGCGAGGACCTCGAGCGGCAGGCCAGTCTTCTTCGCAACACCGCGCACGATCTGCGCGATGAGGTCGCGAACCTCGATCGGCGTGTCGGCACCAGCGCGCGGATCGTGAAGTCGCTCGGCCAGCAGCTGAGCCTTATCTCGGACGAAGTCGATTCGGCGTCGGCCCACATGGTTGCCGCCGAACGCGAGCTGGCCGAGAAACGCGCGATCCTCCATCACCGCGTCATCGACGTCTACAAACGGGGGCCGCTGTTCTCGCTCGAGGCGATGCTGTCGGCACACTCCTTCGGCGAGCTCGTGGCGCGATACAAGTACCTCCACGAGCTGACGCTCCACGACCGCGCGCTCGTGCGCCGGGTCGAGCTGCTACGCAACGAGGTCTCGGGCGAGCGCGACCGCCTCGTCACGCTTCAGGCCCAGCTCGGCCAGAGCCGCATGGACCGCGCGCGGGAGGTGGTGCGGCTGCGAGACCTGGAGGTCGAGCAGACCGATAATCTCCGTGTCGTGCGGCAGCAGGCGAAGCAGCTGGCCGATCGGATCGAGCGCCAGAATCGGAGCATCGCCCAGATGGAGGCGACCATCGCCGCACTGGAAGCGGCGAGAAAACGCGCCGATGCCGCGAGGCCGGTCGCCGCCCGCGCGACGAGCTCGATCAAGACGACCGATTACGGCAAGCTCGATTGGCCGGTCGATGGCCCGCTGGTCTACACCTTTGGAAAATCGTTGACGGCGAGCAACGCGACGATTCACTGGAACGGGGTCGGCATTCGCGCGGCGCTCGGAACCCCCGTGCGCAGTGTCGGCGCCGGAAGAGTCTCCATGGTCCGTGCGCTCGGTACCTACGGCCTGACAGTCATCGTCGATCATGGCGCCGGCGACTATACGATTTACGGATCGCTGCAGAAAGCGACGGTGAAGGACGGCCAGGCGGTGGTGAAGGGGGAAGTCATCGGCGCCGTCGGCAAGTCAGATCCTGATCTGCCCGAGCATCTCCATTTCGAAATTCGGACCGGGGGCCGGGATGCGGTGGATCCGGTCAGGTGGCTGAAGGCGCACAAATAGCCGCGCGACGGCGTGAACCGTAAGGAGAGAAGAAGGTAGAGGGTAGATGTCAGAGGGTAGATGTCAGAGGGTAGATGTCAAAGGGCAGAGATCAGGTGGGGATAAACCTGATCTCTGATTCCTGACCTCTATCTTCTACCTTCTCTTTTGGCCTTACTTCCGCGACGCCGCCGCCTCGCTGCTTTTCCCTGATTCAATGACCAAGCCCGTCACCAAACGCTGCGCCGTCTGCACGCGCTTTCGCAGCTACGCTGAAGACGACAACTACTGCGTCAACTGCGGGCACGATGGACTGGAGATCGCATGCAGTTGCGGCCGCGAGTTCGACTACGTGATTCCGGAGGCCGGTCCTGTGCACTGTCCGCGGTGCGGCCGGCCGTTCCATGGAAAACATCCGGAATACAATGCGTAAGAAGGCGAAGAAGGCGGCAAACAAAGCGGCCAAGAAGCAGGCAGGAAAGTCAGCGAAGTGGAGCGCAGCAAAACAATCGCGTAAAGCGAAACCCACCCCCTCGCTTCGCTCAGGGCGACAACCCGAGACTCGCTCAGGGCGACAACCTGAGACTCGCTCAGGGCGACAATCTGAGACTCGCTCAGGGCGACAACCTGAGACTCGCTCAGGGCGACCAAACAAGACGCCGTCGCCACCGCTGACGCGACGCAAGACAGCATTCAACGCCAAGACCGACAGTGCGTACGATCCGACCTGGGTCGCGCCGGTCTGGAATGACGATGTCCTGCTCGGCGCGCATGTCTCGATTGCCGGTGGAACGACGCAGGCCCCGTTGCGGGCGCGCGCGACCGGCTCGACGGCGATGCAGATCTTCACGAAGATGGCAAACCGCTGGGCGGAGCGGGCGTGCGAGGACCAGGAATCCATGGATTTTCGCGCGGGCCTCGCCGAGAGTCGCGTGCGCGAGACCATGGCGCACGACTCGTATCTGATCAATCTCGCGAGCCCCGTCCCTGCCCTTCGCCGACAATCCATCGAGTCATTTGTCGCGGAGCTTCGGCGATGCGAGGCGCTTGGACTCACGTACCTCGTCTCCCACCCCGGCAACTTCGTCGACGATCGAGCGAGCGGCGTCCACCGCAACGCCGACGCGATCACCGAGGCGCTCGAGCGCGCGCCGGGCCGCACGATTCTCTGCATGGAAACAACTGCCGGCTCGGGTACAGCCATCGGTGCGTCATTCGAGGACTTGGCCGAGCTCTTCGCGCTGGTGCCTGAGCCGCATCGGTCGCGGCTCGGCGTGTGCGCCGACACCTGCCACCTCTATTCGGCGGGCTACGATCTGGTCACGGACTGCGACGGCGTGTGGTCGCGGTTCGCCAACACGGTCGGCATGGACCGGCTTCGCGTCATGCACCTCAACGACTCGAAGACGCCATTCGCGTCTCGTCGCGACCGGCACGAGCTGATCGGCGAGGGCTCGCTCGGCGACGAGCCGTTTCGGCGAATCATGAACGATGCCCGCTTTGCCAAGGTGCCCAAGATCCTCGAGACGCCGAAGTTGGGTGACGCGACGGCGACCGACACTCGAATGATTCGGAAGCTGCGGGGGTTCGTAGTTGGCTAGTCAGGCGGTCCCGCATATCCTTCTCCCCCAATGACCCGCCTTTTCGGCTTGGTGCGCCACCTGACGCTGATGTTCGCCGCGCTGCAGTTCGCGCTACCGGCGATCCTCTCTGTGACCGATGGCGCCAGCGCGGCCGGCGGAAGGAACTCAGCTTCTCATATCGAGTCCAAGGGCGATCGCGATTGCAAGCCGCCGCATACTGCCGACTGCGCCGTCTGTCGCTTTCTGACAGCGACGGTCTCGCGAGGCGGGCCGGCTACGGTCGGGCATGTTGCAGAGAACCTGCGCGCCGCGGCAATCGCTCGGCAGTTCGGCGATCCGTCCGCAGTCCTCGCCCACCTTCAGAGGTCGCGAGCGCCCCCGATGGCGTGACGGCGCGCGCCATTGGCGCGCGTGATGCCCCCTCCGACCGGTTCCTGAAGGACGGTCGGACTCCGCTCACCTCATTGTCGGGAATTAAATGCCCATACTAGCTCGTGTGTTGGCGCTGTGCGCCATCACGTCCGCGGTCGCTGGCGCACAGCAGAACGCTAGTCGCGCCGATTCGACGAACGCTGGATCGCGCTCGGATACCAGCCTCGGTACGAGCACCCTCCGCCGTGCGGCGAAGGCCGCTGTTGCCGCTCAGCAGCAGCCAACTGGGCCAACCAATCCTCGGCTGGCGCCTGACATCAGCGCCGTCGGCGATCTGGTCGCCGACATGTCGCCCAAGGGATCGACCCAGGACGGGGATTGCCGCTTCTGCGTTCGGGAGGTCGAGGTCGCGATCCAGGCCGTGGTCGATCCGTATTTTCGCGGCGACTTCTTTCTCGGGATCAGCGACGCAGAAAAGATCTCGATCGAGCAGGCCTTTCTCACCACGACCTCACTGCCCTCGAATCTCGAGGTTCGGCTTGGCCGCTATTTGATGCCGGTCGGGAAGCAGAACACGACGCACCGCCACGATCTGCACACGGTCGAATACCCCTATGTGATCCAGCGCTTCTTGAGCACCGACGGGCTGAAGGGCACAGGGGTCTACGTGAGCAAGGTCTTCTCGCCTTTTGGTTTTTATCAGGAGCTGCAGGTCACGGCCGTGGATCGCTTTGGTGATCCCACGGCGGGAGTCACTCCACCGGAGCCGGTCAACAAGGAACTCGGAGGCATGGGTTATTCGGCGCGTCTCCGGAACTACGTGGATCTGAGTGAGTCGACGAACATCGAATTGTCCGGTAGCGCGATCACCGGCAAGCGCGAACAGCCGTTCGCGGGCGCCGCGCCTCCAGCGACTGCGTTCAACGCTCGGCAGTCAGTCTTCGGAGGCGATCTCACCTTCCGGTGGCGTCCGCTGCAACAAGGCCTGTATCGATCGTTCATCATGCAGGCCGAGTTCATGCGTCAGGTCAATCAAGTCGTGGCCTTGGCCGGCTACGCCGGACCGAGCCGCGATTTCAGCGGCGGCTACGTGTTCAGCCGCTACCAGATCGGCCCACGCTCCTTTCTCGGAGCGCGATTCGATCATGTGGAAGATCCCACGCTCGGCGGTGCAACTCTGAATGCCGGCTCGGGGTACCTCGAATGGTTCCCCAGCGAGTTCTCGAAGCTCGTGGCAGCGTACGAGCGTGTAATGCCAGCCAGCTCGACCGGAAACCCGGCCGTCAACCGGATTCTGTTCCAGGCGTCATTCGCGTTGGGTCCGCACAAGCCACATCCATTCTGATGCCGATGGCGCTCGCGCCAAGGAGTCTATTCATATGAATTGTCGTTTTCTGTTGACCGTCGCCGGCGCGCTCATCACGAGCGCGTCGCCGGCGATGGCTCAATTGAGGGTCGTGACCAGCTCGACCGATCTCTACGACATCGCGAAGGCTGTCGGTGGCGACAAGATCAGCGCAACCCACATCGAGCAGGGCTATCAGGACCCGCACTTCGTCGAGGCGAAGCCAAGCTTCATCCTTCAGCTTCAGAAGGCGGACGTCTTCGCGTTCGTCGGACTGGATCTCGAGATTGGCTGGATGCCGCCGCTGCTCGAGGGTGCGCGAAACAACAAGCTGAAGATGGGGCAACCGGGTTACATCGACGCATCGAGGGTGATCCCGGTGCTCGACGTACCGAACGGCAACGTCGATCGCAGCCAGGGCGACGTCCACCCACTCGGCAATCCGCACTACTGGCTGGACCCCGAGAACGGCCGCCGCATCGCGAAGCTGTTCCGGGACCGATTCACGCAGCTCGACAAGGCGAACGAGGATGCGTACGAGAAGAACGAGAAGGCTTTCGAAGCCAGGTTGGATGACGCGGAGAAGGCTTGGGCTCCGCTCGTCGCCGAGATCAAGGGCAAGCCGGTTGTCGCGTGGCACACGAGCTGGCGCTATTTCGCCGAGTATAACGGCATGAACATCGTGGCGTTCATGGAGCCGAAGCCGGGCGTCCCGCCGTCGCCCTCGCACCTGGCGGACGTCATGAGCACCATCCGCGAGACAAAGGCCCGCGCGATCACCATGGAGCCCTTCTATGACAAGAAGATCGGCGATCTGGTGGCGAACCAGACTGGTATCAAGCTGCTGATTCTTCCGACTTCCGTCGGCGGCATCAAAGGCATCGACGACTACATTCAGCTGATTACCTACAACCTCACGCAGCTCGCCAACGCCGTGAAATGACCGCACTTGTCACCTTTGACCGCGCGACGCTCGGATACGGGCGTCGCGTGGTGCTTTCGGATCTGACGTTCGACATTCCCAGCGGCGACTTCCTCGGGCTCGTTGGTCCGAACGGTGCCGGCAAAACGACCATCCTGCGCGCGATCCTCGGATCGATGAAGCCGATGTCGGGCCGAGTCGCGATCGATCCGGGCATTCGCGTGGGGTACGTGCCGCAGCGCGATTCCGTCGACTACAACTTTCCGCTCAAGGTCGTCGACGTCGTGATGATGGGCCGGTACGATCGCATCGGGCTGGCTCGACGACCCAGCGATGACGATCGGCGGAGAGCCTGCGCCGCGCTGGAGCACGTCGGCATTCTCGACCTCGCCCAGAACCAGGTGACGGCGCTGTCGGGCGGGCAGAAGCAGCGCACGCTGATCGCGCGGGCGCTCGTCGGCGAGCCGACGGTGTTGATCCTCGACGAGCCGACGAACGGCATGGACCTCGTGTCGACGACTCAGATCCTCGGCCTCGTTCGCGAGCTCCACGACCGCGACAAGTTGACGGTGCTGATGGTCAGCCACGCCCTGAATGAAGTCGCGAACTACGTGAAGCGAATCGCGCTCGTCCTCGAGGGATCGTTTCGCATCGGATCCGTCGATGACATCATGAATGAAACCGTGCTGTCGCAGATGTACGGGATTCCGGTGGAGGTGGATCAGTTCAACGGCCACCGCATCGTCGTCGCTCGCCGCCCAGCCGGTAGCAACGGTCATGTTTAATACGGTCTGGCTATTCAAGGATGCGTTGTACGGCGCGCTGGTCATCGCGCTCGCCTGCTCCGTGCTCGGCGTCTACGTGGTGCTCCGGCGGATCGTGTTCGTCGGCGCGGCGATGGCGCAGTTGTCGTCAGCGGGCATCGCGCTCGCCCTGTTCGTGGCTGGCCACGGGTGGGCCACGATCGGCGCCCATCCGCTCGCTTTCGCCTTGCTCTTCGCCCTCGCTGGAGCCGTGTTCTTTGGTGTCGGCGGCGGACAACGCTCCGCGGTTCCGCCGGATGCCGTCATCGGTGTCACCTATGCCGCGGCCGCCGCCGCCGGGATTCTGCTCGTCTCGAAAGCGGCGGTCGGCGAGGCGCACGACATCTTTTTGCAGGGCAACATTCTCGGCATCACTCGCGCCGACACATATGTGCTGTTGGGAATCGCCCTACCGGTCCTGTTGATCCACTTCGCGTTCTACAAAGAGTTCCTGTTCGTGTCGTTCGACCGCGAGATGGCGCGGACGCTCGGGTACCGCGTGCAGCTGTGGAACCTCCTCCTCTACTTCACCCTGGGCCTGGTCATCGCCTTCGCGATGCAATTTGCCGGGGTCATGCTGGTGTTCAATTTCCTCGTTTTGCCGGCCGTCACGGGCATGCTGTTGGCGCGGAGCATGGCGGGGGTGTTCTCCATCGCCATCGGTTCGTCGCTCATCGCGGCAGTGGTCGGGTTCACGCTGTCAGTTCCATTCGACCTCCCGTCGGGCCCGGCGATCATCGCGGCATCGGCGGTGTTAGTTGCGCTAGCGTCACTCGTGCGGCGAATGGTCCACAGGTAGAGTTCGAGCTAGAGCGAGCCTGAGCCTGAATTCTGTTTGCCGTGCGTGGCGTACAGAATCCCGGCCCCGACAACGATCATCAGCGATGACAGCAATTGTCCCATGCTGAAGCTGCCGAGGACGAACCCCAGCTGAGCGTCCGGCTGGCGCGTAAACTCGAGCAGGAATCGAATCACGCCGTAGCCGACGAGGAATGTCCCGCCGAGCAGGCCCGGGCGATACCACGCGTCCCGGACGGCGCGGCGCTCCAACGCCCGGAGGATGATGAACATGACGAGGCCCTCGGCGACCGCCTCATAAAGCTGTGACGGGTGACGCGGCAGGTGAAGCGGGTCAGCCGGGAAGATCATCGCCCACGGAACCGTCGTCGCGCGGCCGTACAGCTCGCCGTTGATGAAGTTGCCGATGCGCCCGAAAAAGAGGCCCGGTGTTCCGGCGAGTGCGATGGTGTCGGCAAGGGTCCAGAACGGCACGTTGCGACGCCAAGCGAACAACAGCGACGCGAGGCCCATCCCGAGAATAGCGCCATGGAACGACAGGCCGCTGTGCCAGATCGCGATCGCGTCGAGGGGATCCGTGGCGAAATGGCGAGGGTCGTAGACAAAGATGTACGTCAGGCGGGCGCCGACGATCATGCCGGCCACGAGGTAGCCGACCCAGCTGTCGATTCCGCGGTCGTCGAGCGGGAGCAACCCGCGTCGGGCTCGCTGGCGGGCAATGCGCGTCCCGACGATGTAGCCGACGAGGTACATCAATCCATACCACCGCACGGCGATGGGCCCGACGCGGAAGAGCTCCGGCGGAATGCGAGGATACGGGATCGTCATGATCATGAATCTGACATGATACGAACTTCTTGGCGCGCGGAGCCGAAGAGGCACGCCCTCTGCGACAAAATCGAAAACACCGCCATGCCTCGGTGATTCATTCGATTCGCCGGCGCCGGCCCCAGCCGCGAGGTACCTGCATGCCACACACTCATGAATTCGACTGCCGCATCTGCGGCGTGCACCTCGACTCGCGCGAGGATCTCAACCGACATGCCGCCGCGAGTCATCCGAAGCAAATGGCGGCCGCTACCGGTGACGACCGGTACGGCGCCGGCACGCCGCGATCAGATCGAAACGAGGGCGACGACACGCGTCGCTAGCTCCGTAGAAGTGTTAATAGGATTTAGCGGTGGTCGACCGGAGGTCCGTCGGGGACGCCTACACCCCGATATTCATTCGCACCTGAATGCTCCTTGGCCGGCCGGCCGATCGACCGCTGAAGAACGCGCCCTTGAGCAAGTAGCGCTTGTCGAAGACGTTGTCGATGAAGATCTCTGGGCGAAACACGGTTTTCCCCGACACAAACGAGTACCCGGCGGCCACGTTCTGGATGTAGTTCGGTGCGACCTTGAACGGCTTGTTCATGCAGAACAGTCCCGTGCAATAGCGACTGAATGCAGGCTGCGTTGTAGACGTATCGACCTTCACGGAGGAATCCGGCGTGATGCCGTTGGTGAGCCCTGATCCGAAGATGCCCGTGGTGCTCACGTAGAAGTGGCTGGCCGAGTAGGTCAGTCCGCCGCCCGACAGCGGCCCAGCCGGCTGGACTTCGAGAACTCCTTCGAGGCCCGTGACTTTCACGTGATTCAGGTTCACCGACGTGGTAATCGATGATCCCGGCACGGTGTTGTCGTCGATGCCTGGTTGGCTCACCTTGTAGTACCCAGAGACTTTCGTAACGACGCCAACCGGGAAGCGATGGATGAGGCCCGCCTCGTAATAGTTGTCGCGCTCCGGCAGGGTCGGCACCGTCGCCTGGTTCTGCTGCGCCGAGAAGGTGATGGAGCGCAGGTCCTCGACGTTCGTCGGCACGAACAGACGTCCGTAGTACAGGTAGAGCGTGTTGGCCGCGTCGGGGAAGAAATTTAACCGCAGCCGCGGACTTAGCTGATGCTGGTTGCCGGCGAATGGCGCGACGTGGCTGTCAAAGCGCACGCCGGGCCGCACCTCGAATCGGTCCGAGAAGTTGATGACCGACTGGGCGTACGCGTCGGCATCATACCCGTTCAGGCCGGAATTCGACTGGATCGGGGCATGGGCTCCGGTCGGATCGATCAGCTCGAAGTTCTCGTGGCCAGACGTCTGCTGCGTCAACACACCGAGCTTGAACGACACGTTCGAGCGGGCGCGGAGTGAGTAGTCGACCTTGACGCCCGCCGTGTTGAAGGCCCGGTTCTCGAAGACGTTGTATTTCGTCACCGTGTCGGTACCGAAAGTCAGACTCGGTTGGTCCTGCGCGCCCGGGGTGTAGACAAGGCTTCCGTGACGATAGAACGCCCCGACGAACAACTCGGCCGGCGCGCTTTCGTCGGTGACGGCGCCACCGCCAAACAGGTGGCGCAGTCCGAAATTCACGAAGCTGTTCAGATCCGTTTGCCGGTCGTCGAGCGTGGTACCGCCGCCCGAATCAAAGGGTACCTGGAAGTGCGTGCGCGACGCGTTGAGCTCGAGCGTCATCACGTCGGAAGCACCCGGCGTGTACTGCATCTTCACGAAGCCGAACTGGTCGCGGCCGTTGTTATGGAAGTTGACGGGCTGTTTCGTCGCCAAATTGACCACGATCGGCTCGCGACGCATGTCGGTCGCCTGGCTCGTACCCGAAGCGAAAAAGCCGAAATTGCCGGCGTTCGTGCTCAGGGTGGCTGAGCCACCATGCGTGTTGAACGATCCGGTGTAGCCGGAGAGGGTGCCCTGAAGGCCCCCGCTCGGAATCCGCGTCTGGATGTTCACGATGGCGATGTTCTTGTTGCCGTATTCGGCGTCCCAGCCGCCAGTCTGAAAGTCAATGCGGTTCACGACCTGGGGATCGAATAGCTCGTTCAAACTCCCCGATACGCCAGAGGGCACCGGCACGCCGTCGATGTAGTACGTGTATTCGGCGTGCTGGCCGCGGATGTGGACCTCGCCCGTGGGTGCACGGGCCGAGCTGGCGATCGATTGCTGGAGAATCTGGGAGGTCGTCGTGGTCGGCGCGCCGTGGTAGTCGTCCTCCTTGAAGGTCTGATCGCCGGTCCGGGTATCGACCGCGATCGGAGACCGTGCTGACACCTCGACGGCCTGAAGGCTGGCCGCGACCGGCAGAAGCCGGAACGCCACGGTGATCGTCGGCGACGCGTCGCTCAACGTGACAGCACGCGTCTCGGGACGAAATCCGATAAACCGCACCGACACGTTGTACGCGCCAGCCGGCAGATTGTGCACGGTATAGCGACCGAAGGCGTCGGTGGTGCTCTTGATGACGATCTGCGTCCCGCGCAGCACGCTCACCTCGACACCGGCGAGGGGCTGCCCCGTGCCGCTGTCGGCCACAGTGCCGACGATGTCGACCCCCGCGACGCCCGCGACGCTCCGGGCGTGGGCGCTTCGCGCAGCGCCGGCCAAAGTCATTGTCAGCATCGCCGCCATGGGGAGGCGACGGACGAGATGATCGAGCATGAAGAACCTCGGACAGTTGTGGGGCCCGCCTGACACGCGGCGCAATCCGCCAACTATCACAGGACGGAGGCCGGGGCGCGCTGCCTATCCAACAGGCCGTCGGTTTATGCCCATGAGTGGATGCGCGCAGGCCATGGATCGACTCGCACATGGTCCGTCGACTGCTGATGGACGCGAGCGAACCGTTCGCAGGCGAAAACCTCGCGGCCATTGAAAGCCGGCGAGTTCAAGGGGATGCCGGTCGTAGCCTTCGTCTCCCCAATCCAGCCGCCATGGAGACCGCCCCTCGCATTCAGCGTTTCTCGCCGCAGACCGCGACGCCAGCCCAGGCGTACGACCGCGGCACGCGCACGCCGCGCGAGGTCCGCCAACTCGGAGAGACCCTGCTCGCCTGGCAGCTCTCCAACCTGACCCATGATTGCCTGTCTCCGTATGGGGACTTGCCGCGCCGATTCGGCTTCGCGTGTGAGCGCGGAGCCGCCGCTCCGTTGCGCGAGGCGCCATACTATATCGCCCTCACGCCAGTAACTCGGCTCTTCGCGCTCGAGACGCGGATCGTGTGCTCTCATGGGAGCGGGTCCGTCCTGTTGAGCGCCAACCGCTTTGACTTCCAGCAGACCGGTGCTATCCCAACGCTTCCGGCGGCGCGCCTGCCAGACCGCGGCGGCAGCCCGCTCAGTCCGCAGCACTGGGTATTGGGCTGGGCCTGTCTCGCCCGCACCTTCAGCCTTTTTGCGCGGTATGAGCGTTGGGTGATGGAAACGTTCGGGGAGCGTTACCGGTACGACTGTGACGCCCAACGGCCGCGGGCGGCTCGGCGATCCGCGGTTCCCCTTCTACAACTATCGGCCGCGCTCGACAGCATGGCCGAGTGGTGCGGCGATGGCGAAAGGGCGATGTTGACCTGGGTTGTTTCCGACGCCAGGGAGCGGTGTATCATGCCGGATATCCCGAGGATCTGATCGCCATTCATTGGTCCACGGAGACCGTTCATTGGGTGCCGTCATCCATTGGCGGCTCACCGTTAGAATCGGCCCCCGCAGGTCAATAGCTTGAAGTTTGCCCAAGACGTTCTTTCCCCCAGCCCCGGCTCGATGAGCGCGCGCGATCTCGTCGCCCTGATCCACCTGGTGGGCTTCGCCACGGGCATCGTGCTATACGGGATGCTCGCGCTCATGACGCGGCGCACGGCGCTTCGCCGGGGCACGGCGGACGGTGGCGGAGGCATCGCACTCCTGGCGGCCCTACTGGGGCTCCTCTGGAACGTTGGCGCCCTCGTCGTTTACGGCTGGCAGGACTTCGCCCTCGGCGACCTCAGTCCGTGGATCACCGCCGTGTCGTATTCGGCGCTGGGCTTTCTTCCCGCAGTTGTCGTGGATTCGGCGACGCGATCGCGGCGGCCCGGAGCGCGGCCCTCGACACTGGCGCTCTGCGCCTACGCCTTGAGCGCCGTCGCGACAGCGATCCAGGCGGTCTCGGTCGCGCGCTCGGGCGCGATATCATCCTCGGCGCTCCTGACGCTGACGATCGGATATGTCTCCATCGTGCTCGTGGTGGCGGTCCGCTCGGTCGGCCGCACTGGATCGCAGCGGGCGTTGACGGCGGTGGCGCTCGCCGCGTTCGCCGTCTCGGCGCTGCACCTCAGCCGCCACACCAGCGCCAACGACTCCTGGATCGTCGAGCTGATCGGCCACCATGCGTCGCTACCGCTCGTCCTCGTCATTCTCTACCAGGACTACCGATTCGCGCTGGCCGACATCTTTCTCAAGCGCGCTCTGGCGATTCTCCTGCTGGTGTCGGTCGTACTGGCTGTCTACGCGCTTGCGCTCGCGCCAATGCTCGCCGGCGGCGCGGTGCGATTGCCGATTGGTCTCCCCGCTCTATTGCTGGCCGGATGGATCGGCACCGCGCTCGCATATCCCCTGCTCCAACGTGGGGTCGATCGATTCGTCGACCGCGTCGTCCTCGGCCGCACCGACTACAAAGAACTGCGCTCGTCACTTGTCCAGCGCCTGTCCTCGGCCGCAACGGTCGACGAAGCGCTCGACCGCGGGACCGACTGCGTGCAGTCGGCGTTGGATGGCGCGGCAGAGTGGGAAGAGGATCCGTCGGCTGACCCGGCGCGGCGCCACGCCGTACTCGTTACCGCGGAAAGTTTCGGCGTATCACTCGCGATCCCGACAGCCGAGCAGCCCGCGTATTGCATCACGACTCGTCATCTTCCGCACGGGCGCCGCCTCCTGTCCGACGACGTGGCGCTGCTCGACTCGGCCGCGCTGCTGATCGCGCGGCGCATCGACGAGCTGCGCGTGGCCGACGAGCGCTACCATCGCGACCTGCGGGAGCACGAGATTCGCCGGCTCGCCGCGGTCTCGGAGCTCGAGGCACTCCGCGCTCAGCTGAATCCGCACTTCCTATTCAATGCCCTCTCGGCGGTCGGTTTCCTCATCCGGACGTCGCCGAGCCGAGCGCTCGACACGCTCTATCAGCTGACGGCTCTTCTGCGAGCGGTGCTGCGCCGTAACAACGGCGAGTTCGTGACCCTCGACGAGGAGATGCAGATCGTCGACGCGTACCTCGCGATCGAAAGCGCGCGATATGAGGAGCGGCTGACGGTGATCCGCGACGTTCCGAAGGAGCTTCTCGCCGCCGCGATGCCGCCGCTGGTGCTGCAGCCAATCGTCGAGAACGCCGTCAAACACGGAGTATCGGCGCTGCGCGACGGCGCCGTGGTCCGCATCTCCGCCGTGAGGACTACCGGCCCCGAGGGCTCAGCCGGCGAAAGACTGCGCCTGATCGTCTCGGATACCGGGCCCGGCGTCAGCGGCGCCGATCTGGCCGCGAGACGTAAGTCGGGGGTTGGGCTCTCGAACATCGAGCGCCGCCTCGAGCATTATTTCGGCGCCAGTGCCTCGGTCGACTTCCAGAGCATGGTGGGCATCGGTACCACGGTCACGCTCACGATGCCGTTGGCTCTGCGGCAGGCCCGTCCGGCGGAACGCGACGATGGCGCAATGCACCGCGCAGCGTCATGACCGAAACGCCGCGCCTGCGGGTGGTCATTGCCGACGACGAGCGGCACGCGCGCTCGCTGTTGTCGTCGATCCTGCGGTCATACGAGGACGTCGAGGTCGTCGGCGAAGCGGCCGACGGTGCCCAATGTGTGGAGCTGATCGAGGCGCTGTCGCCCGACCTCGCACTGCTCGACCTCCAGATGCCGGAGATCGATGGGATGGGCGTGGTGCGTCTCCTTCGACGTGACAAGACGCCGCTGATCGCTTTTGTCACCGCGTATGACGAATTCGCGGTGCGCGCGTTCGAGATCAACGCGGTCGATTACGTCCTCAAGCCCGTTGAGCCAGCCCGCATCCGGCACACGGTCAACCGGGCGCTCGAGCGATTGGAGCGACGCTCGCTCGACGCCGGCGACGCCGATCGCGTGCGCGCCGCGGCGATGCACTACGCCGCGCACAGTCCCACGGCGCTCCTGCGGCGGATTCCGATGCGCAAACGCGACGACATCATCCTCGTGCCGGTGGAGCAGATTGCTTCGATCGTCGCTGACGGTGAGCTGCTGCATGTGACGACCCGCGCGAACGAGCGGTACACGATTACCTTCCGGCTCAAGGATCTCGAGGCGCGGCTGGACCCGGCGCAGTTCGTCCGCATCTCGCGCGGGACGATCGTCAGCATTCCGTCCATCGTGAAGATCACGCCGCTGTCAGGCGGCAACTATCAGGTGGTGCTCCATGGCGGCGCGAATCATCAGGTGAGCCGGATGCGCGGACGAGTCATCCGGGAACAGTTGCTGCGGATCTAGTAAGAGCTCGCGCTCGAGCTCAGGGTCGAAACGCAATACGCCCGGCGGATATCCGCCGGGCGTATTACGACTGCCGTCGTTTACTTCTTGTTCGCGACGTTCTTGTCGAACGCAGCCGCTTGCGCGGGCGTCAGCACGGCGCGGAGGTCAGCGCGCTCCTGGGTACGCAGCGCGTCGATCTTGGCGACCAGCGTCGCATCCGGCGTCCCCGCCTTCTCGGCGGCGTTCGCCTGCTTTTCCAGATCCTTGAGCTGGCCATCGTACTTCTTCTGGATGTCAGTCACCGACTTGCGCTCGGTCTTGGAAAGCTTGATCCCCTTGAGGTCTTCCTTCGGCTCGGTACGGGCATTCTTCAGCGCCGAAGCCTCGGCCTTCTCGTCCTTTTTCGCTGCCTTGTCATCCTTTTTCTCTTCGGCCTTCGCGGCCTTATCGACCTTCTTCTCTTCGACTTTCGCGGCCTTATCGTCCTTCTTCTCTTCGACCTTGGCGGCCTTGTCTGCCCCGGCATCGGTGCGCTTGGCTTCGGCGTTCGCCTGGCCCTTCGCGGCCGGAGCGGCGGCCTTGACCTGGCCGTGCGTGGTGACCGGGGGGCCGGCTGGCTTGGCCTTCTGCGCGCCGGCGACGCCGGCGGTTACTGCGACCAGGGCGCCGATCGTGGCCAGTTGGGCCGTGAGCTTCGTGAGCGATGTGCTGGACATTGAGGTTTTCTCCTGAGAACGGAAGTGACGATCCACGCCCATGGGCGTGTCGTGGTATGGAGTGCTACTGGCGGCATCAGGTAGGCCCGCAAATGGTATGACCCCACCCCCGCTCAACGCGTCACCATACGAACGACTTTCATCAGAGAGACCCTGTGACCCACCGCGCCCTTCGGCCCCTGCCAGCCGTGATCCTCGTCACCCTCCTCCTGCCCCTCGCCACGCTCAGTGCGCAGTCCAGCCCGCCGCCAGCGTCCGCCTCCGCCTCGGCCGGCGACAGCCTGAATGAGAGCCAGCAGCGGCCGCCGGCGTTCGCCACCGGCATCGGGGTGGGTGCGATGCACTACCACGGCGGCCGGAACACGAGCGGGGTGGCTGCCACCCTTCAATACTCACCACAGACCTGGCTGACGCTCTCCGCCACGCCGGGTCTTGGCCATACATCGCTGGGAAGGACGTCGAGCAGTGGCCTGACCGACATGCCGCTCAGCGTTGGCGCGTCACACGCCGTGGGGGATCTACCGTTGTCCCCATCCATCTCAGGGTCGCTTTACACGTCGCTGTCTTTCGCCGACACGACCAAGCCGCTTGGCGTCGGCCGCAACACGGTTGGCGCGTCGGCATACCTCAGCGCCTGGGCGACTGACCAGTTGAATCTCACGGCCGGCGGTTCACACCCCCTGACGTCGAATGCGGGCAACGGCTCTATCACTCTCGAATCAGCCTACTCGCTCGGCAAGACAACGCCCAATTTCGGGTTCACGAGTGAAGTGGGCCGGGCCGATTCCGGAGCGACGCTCGCGCGCTCGTTGGCCGCGGGTGTGGCCATCGCCGTCTCGGGGCCACTGACCCTCACCATCGACGGTACGCACGGGCTCACCACCGGGGCGCCGACCTGGACCTTTTCGGTGGGACTCGGCACCGCATTCGCCGGGGTCAATCCGCTGAATGCCAGCTCGCCGCTCCGCCGGCTGAAGGGCGTTTTGGGCTCGAACGTGAGCTCCACGAGCTCGGGCAAGAGTGGATCCGGAAGCTGCAAGCAAAGGGGCACGTGCTGACCTGATGGAGGAGGCAGCGCCGCTAATCCGGTTTACCAGAGCGGCACCGCAGAACTCGTCGCAACTGAGTCCTCTGTCGAATAATCCCGATTGAATTAGTCGGGATTCACAAATAGGTTGCTTCTTCCGGTCCGCGCAGGGGCGCGAACCGGCATTCAACCACGTCACCCGGCAGTGATGACCAAGGAGCTACCGACGAACTGGCATCGGCGCATCGCCGTCACATTCGTCATTTCGATCACGATCGCGGCTCGCGCAAGCGCTCAGCAGACACCGCCGCCGAAGGACACCATCGCTCCCATACTCACGGCCGTGCAGGTGACGGCCAAGGTCGCGCCGAAAACGGTCACCTCACTTCCCGACCACTACGGCGCCCTCTTGTTCACCGGCAAGAAGACGGAAGTCATTCTCGTCGACAGCATGGGCGCCAACGCCGCGCAGAACGTCGCGCGTCAGGTGCTCGGCCGAGTTCCTGGCCTGGTCGTGGCCGAGACCGAGGGCGCCGGTTTTCCGACCAACGGGATCGCCGTGCGCGGGCTCAATCCGACGCAGTCGATCGAGATGAACGTGCGCCAAAACGGCGTCGGGATCGCGGCCGACCCGTACGGCTATCCCGAGACGTACTATCTCCCGCCCCTCGAATCCGTCGAGCGGGTCGAGATCATTCGCGGAGCGAGCGGACTCCAGTTCGGTCCGCAGTTCGGCGGCGTCGTGAACTACGTCATGCGGCGTGGAGACCAGTCAAAGCCCGTCGCGGTCGCCATGCAGCAGACGGCCGGGAGCGATGGATTGAACAACGCCTTCGGATCGCTGGGCGGCGGTGCCGGGCGAGTGCGGTGGTTCGCGGCGGTACAGCGCAAGGCGCAATCTGGATGGCGCCCAAACTCGGACGTTCTACAGACCACGACCTATGCCGCGGTGACGACGGTCGTGTCGCCGTCGCTCACCGCCACGCTGGACTACTCGGCGCTCCGCAATCGCATTCACATGCCCGGCGGATTGAGCGACGCACAGTACGCGGCGGGACCGGAGCAGTCGTTTCGCGCGCGGAACTGGCTCACGTCGCCCTGGAATATTGCGACGGGCACGTTGACCTGGACACCGTCGCGGTACCTACGGGTTGAGAGTGTGACGTCGTTTCTGAAGAGTGGGCGGTCGCTGGTCTGGCGCAACGAAGACGGAGGGCCCGGTGCGCAGGACTCGATCGATCCGGCGACTGGTGCGTTCAGCCACCGGGAGGTCCAGCGAGAGGCGTTCAAGAACGTCACCGAGGAACTTCGCCTCCGAACCGATTACTCGCTGCTTGGCCATCAGTCGACCCTCGCCGGCGGCGCGCGCTGGTTCGACGGACGGATGCGCCGCCAGGGCGGAGGTCAAGGCACGGCGGCGTCAGACTTCGATCTGTCGCTCGAGCCCAACACACAATACGGGTACGACATTCGATTCACGACACGCAATGGCGCCGCCTGGTTCGAGAACGCGGTATGGATCGGATCGCGACTCTCGGTCGCGCCCGGCCTTCGGCTCGAATACCTGCGTTCGACCGCGAGCGGCTACACCGATACCACGTTCACACCGCAAGCGAAGTCGCGCACGATTCCGCTCGCGGGGCTCGGCGCCACATGGATCGCTAGCGAGAATACGGCGCTGTACGCGAACGCGTCGCAGGCGTATCGGCCGCTCGACTACACGTTCATCACGCCGGTCGGCAGCGTCTCTCGAATCGATCCCCACATGCGCGACGCACACGGCACGAGCGTGGATCTCGGTTGGCGGGGCACGTCAGCCGACGATCGCCTGCGCTTCGACGTCGGCCTCTTCCGTCTCGACTACAACGATCGCGTCGGGCTTCGAACGCGCACAGACGCGAGCGGAGCGGTGTTCACCGAACGCACCAACGTCGCTAACAGCGTACATCAGGGGTTCGAGAGCTACATGGAGGCGACGCCGCTCGTTGCACCGTCGGGGGTCGGAACTCTTACCGTGTTCAACTCGCTGGCCCTCACCGACGCCCGCTATCGAAGTGGCGACGTCAGCGGGCACCGCGTGGAGTACGCGCCAAGAGTCGTCGAACGGGTCGGGCTGACTCTCGCGCGTGGTCCCCTCTCGACCACCTTTCTGACCAGCCACACGAGCGACTCGTTCGGCGACGCCGACAACACCGTCCGAAGCACCGATGCCGTCGTAGGACTGCTTCCATCGTACACGGTGCTCGATCTTTCCGGCACACTCAACCTGCCAAGCGGTTGGCGGGTCCAGGGCGGGGTGAACAACGTCACGGATCGCCGCTACTTCACGCGTCGAACCGACGAGTATCCAGGCCCGGGTATTCTGCCGTCACTTGGTCGGAGTGTCTACGTAACTCTCCGCGCGGCACAGTAGAGCCTGGGGTATCGGGGCGAGCAAACCCGCTCTCGATTCTGTGTTAACATTGTCCGTCAAGAGCTTCAGCCCCAGATCTCACTCGTCGCGCCGTGCTGTTTAGCCTCGTCGTCGTCAACATCGCCGTTTGGTGCGCGGCGCTAATCACATTTAGCGGATCCGCTGTACTCATAGGTACGGCGCTTCTTGCCTATGGTCTCGGGCTCCGGCATGCTGTCGATGCCGACCACATAGCCGCGATCGACAACGTGACGCGGAAGCTGATGCACGAGGGCCGGGCCCCCTCGGCCACCGGGCTTTTCTTTTCTCTCGGCCACTCGACGGTCGTCCTGCTCGCCGCCGTGGCCGTGGCGCTCGGGGCTCGGGCGCTACTCCGCGACGGATCCTCCGCCGAGGTCGTGAGAGGCTTGGGGACGGCCGTATCAGCGGCGTTTCTCCTCGCGATCGGGGCCGTGAATCTGGTGATCCTCCGGACCGTCTATCGCGCATTTGATGAGCTCCGCCGCACCGGCACGGTCGTTGGCGCGCCGGGGGCGTTCAACGGGAAAATACTGGCCCGCATGGCGCGGCCGCTTTTTGCGTTGGTGAAGTCCAGTGCCCACATGTATCCGCTCGGGTTTCTATTTGGACTCGGTTTCGACACGGCGACGGAGATCGGCGTCCTGGCAATCGCCGCCACGGAAGCAACCAAGGGCTTGAGCACGTGGTCGGTATTGATCTTCCCGGGACTGTTCGCCGCTGGCATGGCGCTGGTCGACACGGCCGATACGCTCGTGATGGTTCGGGTGTACGGCTGGGCGCTGACCCACCCCGCCCGGAAGTTGTTCTACAACTTTTCCATCACTCTCGCATCGGTGGTCGTCGCCCTCGCCATCGGTGGCATCGAGGCGCTCGGCCTGGCTCAGGCTCGCGGGCGTTGGACCGGCGCATTCTGGAGAGCCATTGTCGCCCTCAACGGAAATCTTGGAAGCCTCGGCTATATCGTGATCGCGCTCTTCGCCGCGAGTTGGATCGGTTCGATCCTGGTGTACCGGGCAAAGGGGTACCACCGGTTGGCATGAGACCGGCGTTCAGGCGGCTGAAACCTGGACGGCGGCGGATGTATTATTGGGTCGTGCACCGCCCTGCCTGGTTCCGCGCCATCCTCTCCATTTGGGCTATCTGGCTCAGTGCAGCCCTCGCTGAAGCGCCGGGGTTTCACGCCTGCCCAGTGCACGGTGGCCATGCCGCTCACGCCGGCAACACCGGAGTTGGCGAGCATCTCAGCCACGCCGCGCACATGGCGCATGGATCGCCATCATCCGCGCCAACAGATCAGTCGCACCACGATCCCGCGAGTTGCACCTGCCTCGGCCTCTGCTGCTGCGCGGCGACTGTCGCCGCACCCGCGTCCTCGATCGAGCTGGCCGACGCGATCCTGGTTGACAGTCCAGCGGTACGGTACGGCAATGTTGCGAGCCCGCTCGTTCATCGGGCGTACTCGATTCCCTTCGCGAACGGTCCTCCCACGGCGTAGCTCGCCCGCGTTGCATCGAGCCGGCGAGCACGGTCGCGAGTAGCGCCCAGATTCCCGGCGGCGTGCTCGCGCGAAGTATCAGCGCACTACTTCCCGTGGTTTCACATCAAGAGGACTTCCATGCACGCAAATTCCTTGCGCGCGCGATGGCGTTTCGTCGCGCTCGCGATCGGCCTTGTAATCGGCGCACCCACTGTCCGCGCGCAGGACACGACGCGCGTCACTCCGCACGCTCCGACTCGCTCCGATTCCGCGGCGCGCCTGCGACCCGTCACCATCGTCGCCGCGCCCGCCGAACGGGCGGAGCCGATCAGCGCCACGCACGTGGACGCGGCGAGCCTTCGGCTCACGCCATCCACCAGTGCCTACGATGCTCTCCGTCAAGCGGCCGGCGTCGAAGTCCACGTGCAAGGACAGGGTCCCGGCTTCGCGTCTGACGCCTCCTTGCGCGGGTTCAGCTCAGACCACTCAACCGATCTCGCGCTCTGGGTCGACGGCGTTCCGATAAACGAGCCGGTCAACGGTCACGCCGAGGGCTACAACGACTGGTCAGTGCTTTTTCCAGGTGGCATTCAGGACATCGACGTCATTCACGGCCCGACGAGCGCATTGTTCGGGAACTTCGCGCTCGCGGGCGTCGTGAACGTGCGCACCCTCGAACGGATGCGCGGCACCGAAGTCACCGCGTCCGGCGGATCGTTCGGGCGCGCCGAAGCGATGGTGATGACCGGCTTCGATCGCGGTCATGACGGGGGCGGTGTCCTTGGCGTGCACTTTCAGCGAGAAGACGGCTTCCGACCAAATGCCCGATACGATTTCGGTCATGGGCACGCGCGAATCGTGCGCGATCTTCGCGCTGGCGTCACGCTCGATGGCGGCGTCGAGCTATATGGCGGCAACTGGAACTCGCCCGGGTTTCTGAGCGCCAGCGAGTTTGCCATGCACCAGTACGACATCGTGTCGAATCCGACGGACGGAGGGTACAAGCGCCGAGTCCAGGAACGCCTCAGCCTCCGCGTTCTCTCTGGCGGCACGCTGTGGCGGACGACCGCGTACGCCACGCAAGGCCGGTGGCAGCTCTTTCTGACCATCCCACCGGCGGGCGGAAAGTTCGAGGGCTCCGGCAGCCAGACGGAAGAAGAAGATTCGCGCGCCGGCGCCGGCGGGACGAGCGCGGTGAGCTGGGAGCTCTCGCAAGGCGAAGTTACGATCGGCGGCGAGACGCGCTGGGACCGGTCACACTATGAGAACTATTTCACCACCGCCCGAGCGCGCGATTCGATTGCCGCACAGGTCACCGGCCGGCAGCTCCTCGGCGCGCCCTTTCTCCAATCGTACTTCAACCTGACGGATCGCCTTCGCGTCGACCTGGGGCTGCGATACGACCTCCTGGCAACGCGCGCGATACCGGTCGCCGATACGGCGACGGGGGCGACGCACGGAATCGTGTCGCCAAAGCTCGGAGCCCTGATGCGACTGACCCCGCTGCTGGGCGTGTACGCGAACGCCTCGCGGGGATTTCGGTCGTCGGACGGGATCATCAGCGATCCGACGCTGGCACCGATCACAGCCGCGGCCTACGAGGGTGGGATAAAGCTCGACCGCGCCGGGGCTAGCGCATCCGCCGCGCTCTTTCGCATGAACGTCAGCAACGAACAGACGTTCAACCCAGTGACGTTGGCGTCGTCCAATGGCGGTGCCAGCCGGCGGCAGGGCGTGGAGCTGGATTGGCGGGTTCCGATCGTCACGACAGTCGCGACCTTGACGGGCAACTGGACGTTCAACGACGCTCGGTACACATCGCGCACCTCAGCGCCCTCGGCTGGCAACCCGCCGGTCGTGCTCAACGGGATCCGCGTCTACAACACCTCCAAGTACCTCGGAATCGCCGGCGTCGACCTGGCGCCTGGCGGCGTTCCATGGCGTGTTCGATTGAGCGGCAACTGGGTGGGCGGCTATTCACCTTTCGACGAGCCAGGCGTAGTTCTTGGTGGCTACGGCCTGGCGCATTTCAGCACCTCGTTGGCATTTCGCTCCATCGAGGCAGACGTCGGCGTGCGAAACGTTTTCGACCGCGCCTATCCAGAGCTGGTCGCCGGCGGTGTCGTCTCACCCGGGCAACCGAGAACCCTGTTCGTGTCGCTGAGGGTCGAGCGGTAGACAGGGCCGCAGACCGGTCATTTTCATTCCGCCCATGGCTTGTCCACCGCCCGTGTGAAATGGTCTGAGGCGGAGAAACACTAGAGCCCCCGGCGGCGTGCGCGATCCGTAGATCTTCTCCAGCGTCGACGGAACGACGTTCACCGTCCCCGTTGCCCCAAGTCCGATCGTTGTTCCCTGCCACCGTCCAAGCTCGCGGATGTACCCGACCGTCGCACTCCAGACGCTGAAGGTGTGATCCGGGGATCCGAAGGGCAGGGTGACGGCGAGATCTTCCGCGGACTTTTGCGCGAGCTCCACGCGGGCGAGAATCGTGTTGCCGCGGTCGAGGATCGCCTCCGACTCGGCCAGTACGGCGTGCTCCAGACCGCGCCCCGGGTGCTTGTTGGCGCCCCATATCAGCGCGGACGCCCACTGGCCGTCGGTGCCAAACGTCGCTCCGTGCAACGCCGACGCGGTCACGCGGTGCATCGGCTCCCCAGGGTGCAGCAGCTCAGGACTCTTCAGGTAGCCGAGGCCGCCGCTCACGCTCCAATTCGCGGTGGGGTTGATCGTGAGGCGTCCCGAGTACGAGTCGAGCGTGATCCGATCTATGTCCCACCGGTTCTCATCGGGATCGTGACCGTTGAACAGCGATCCCTCCGCCTTCCAGCTGCGGCCGAACACGCCGGCCGTGAGCACCCCAAAGGAAATGTGCGTCGCATCCTGCCAGTGATGGCCGATCGGCGCCGTGGGTACGTCCATCGCCGACGGTCGGTGCATGAAGGCAACCGGACCAAGAGCTGGCTCGCCAGACGGAGAGCCGTAGGCCGTGATACCGACTGAGCTGGTGACGGGGCGCTCATAGAGCGCCCCCAATTCCATAAGGAAGTCGTGCGGGTGTTGACGGTCGTGCAGGCCCGAACCCCGATACGTCTCTCCGCTTTGCAAGAGCAGCGGATATCCGCCCGGCGTGACCGTAGCGGGATCGAGGCTGAGCATCGTTCGCACCTGAAACCGTCCGCCGGCAAGCTCGTGGCTGGCCATGAACATGCCCCAGTTCAACGACCCGAACTGCGACGAACCGCGCGGTCCCGCCTGCCGATTCTCCTGGAGGAACACGAAGCCGTGGAGCATCAAGTCCCATTGTCCGGCCATGTAGTGTCGCGAGGGCAGAGGCGCCGCCTCCGGAATCCACGTCGTTCCCGACCCCATTCGATCCATCGAGACTCCAAGGGGATCGGGCACCATCATCATCGCCGGTTGCTGACCGAGGGCAGGCCTTGCAACGGCGACGAAAACCGCGACGAGCGGCACGACGCTCCACGCTCCGTTCCGAACCGATCGGGAGAACATTGCACGTCCAGAGTTGAAAGCCACGACGGCACGGGTGCCCAGTGGCATCCGAGTTCGTCAGCGAGCGGCCGATGCGCATGGCGCATCAGCGGCAAAGGACACCGAGTTTTGGTGGTAGCTACGACCTTGGAGGTGGCGGCTCCGGCGCGGTCACGCGCGACGGTGCCGACTCGACACGGTCAGTCGATTGACTGACATGGAGGACGGCCAACTCGTCCGCGGCCGCGGACTCAACGAGCAGCGTCGGGGCGCACGATGTCAGCGCGCTACAGCAATCGGAAGTCGCCGGCGTGTCGCACTTCTGCTTCTGACTTCCGTGCCAAGGCTGCGGCTGTCCGTGATGATGGTGCCCGTCTTGGGCGGCGCCAGGCGCGGACTTCGACGCTCCATGCGTCGCGCACATGGTGTCCGCCGCCACAAGGCTGAGGTGGAACATCAACAGCATCGAGACCGCGCCAAGCACCCGTTTCATCGTCCAAAAACTAATCCAAACACTAATACGGTGCCGGCCACGTTTATGGCGACCGCTCAGGCCGTGATCGCTCGTTGGTCGAGCCGCTCCACAACAACGATTCTGGACTTCAGCCGCGCCTGGCGCCACACTGAGAGCCATGATCACTCTCGCTCGCTCCTCCGCCGCAGCTGGACTCATCGTCGCGCTGGCGTCCGGCCTCGGCGCGCAGACGCCCGCGGCGACAGAACGGTTCGACCTTCGCGGGCTGGTTCTGGATTCCGCCACTCTTGCGCCGCTGAATGGCGTTTCGGTCACCATCGACAGCTCGCAATTGCGGCAGACGACCGACAACGCCGGCCGATTCAACTTCCCCGCCCTCTTGCCCGGACATTACCTCCTCCGAGCACGGCATCTGGGTCATCGTGAGGCGAGCTTCGGCGCCACGGTCGCGTCGGGCGATACGGGCACGGTCATTCTTGTCCTGGCCGCCGTCGCCACGCGATTGGAAACAGTGCAAGTCGCTGGCAGTGCCGTGCAGGTGCCATCTCGCTTCGACGAGCCGTACAAGCGGGCCGCGGCTGGGCGCGGGGTTTTCTTCACTCGCAAGGATCTCGACGCCATCAACGCCCACGACTACCAGACACTGTTCAACAGAGTCCCCGGTGTGAACGCGAACGACCGCGGCGTCGCCTTCCAACGGTGTCGAGACTCCGGATCCCTGGAATACGCTAGCGTGAACAAAGTGCAGGTCTGGGTCGACGGGCACCGGATGTATGGCCAGGATCCCAACAAAAACGTGATGGAGATCCTTCGCTTGATCCCTCCATATACCATCGAGATCATGGAGGTCTATCCATCACAGAGCGTGATCCCCGCGGCATTCCTGGGCGACGCCTGCGCCGTCATCGCTCTCTGGACCAAATCGTATTGAGGAGGTTGAAATGCGACGCAACCCTGCCCTGAGATTGGCTGTCGCGGCCGCGATGGCGGCGTCGATTCCCCATCCGTGTGTTGCGCAGCGACTCACGGGCGCAAAGCCGACCGGCGGCGTGCCCGCGCCCATCGCGCTCGACACCACTGGGATGTTTCAGGCGAAATTCGCGAAGATCGGCGACGACATGTACATCGGCGGCCAACCAACCGAGCGAGCGCTCCGCGAGCTTCACGCGCAGGGCGTGACCACAGTGGTGAATCTCCGCACCCCGCAGGAAATGGCGACGCGCGTGCCGTTCGACGAGTCGGCGCTCGTCAAAGAGCTCGGGATGCAGTACGTGTATCTCCCCATGCGCGGCACACCCGAGTTTCCCTACTCTCCGGACGCGGTGAAGTCGTTCACGGCGGCGATGACCGGGGCGACCGGCAAGGTGCTGCTGCACTGCACGGTCGCCTGGCGGGCGAGCCACCTCTGGGCTGCCTACTTGATACAATCACGCGACGTGCCGGTGGCGACGGCGCTCAAATACACGCGCATGATCAACCTGATGGACGACATGCGGATGGATCCCAACGGCCAGCCCGTCGAACAGTTTCTCGGCCGAACGCTTCCCGAGATAGCCCATCCCGGCAAACCGTGAGTGCTATCGATCGGCATAGCCGCAGGGAATTCATGGGCCTCACGGCCGCCGGGGTCGCCGGTGTGCTCGCGCCCCCCTGGCTCCTCGACGGGCGCGGCTTCTCCACGGCGGTCGCGGCCGTATCGATCCCCGGCCCGGACCTGGTGGTCTTCAACGCCAAGATCTACACGATGGACCCCGCCACGCCGCGCGCCGAGGCGTTCGCCGTCAAGAATGGCCGCTTCGTCGCTGTCGGCGGCAGCGCCGAGATCAACGCACTCGCGACCAAGAAGACGCAGACGTTCGACGCGAGGCAGATGACCATCGTGCCCGGCTTCATCGATTGTCATAACCACGCCGACGGCACGATCCTACTCTACGAGGTTCTGGTTGGTAACCCATTTGACGTGGAGTTCGTCGCCATCCAGAGCATCGTCGACAAGCTCAAGGCGAAGGCCGCCACGCTCCCGCCGGACGCCTGGGTCGAGGGCTACTTCCACGACGACACGAAGCTCAAGGACAAGCGCCCCCTCACCGTGCGGGATCTCGATCAGGTGTCCACCGACCACCCGGTCGTGGTTCATCATCGCGGCGGTCACACCTCCTTCTATAACAGCAAGGCGTTCGAGCTGGCGCGGATCACCAAGGACACACCGAATCCGCCTGGCGGCACGTTCGACAAGGACGCAAGCCGTGCACTCAATGGGCGCGTGACCGACCGGGCGCGGAACGCCTTCAATGGCGTCGGCCGCCGGCCGACCTTCACTCCCGACCAGCGCGCCCAGCGCGAGCGCGACGGCATCGCCTACATCTCGAAGCAGTTCGTCCGCTACGGACTCACCAGCGTCCACCATGAAGGCGGCGACCTCACCGCGATCCAGGACGTTCGCGCCCGCGGCGACCTGCTGCACCGGGTCAGCTACGAGGCGAGCGGCTCCGTGCTCAACTCGATGATGGCGGCCGGTATCACGACCGGGTTTGGCGACGAATGGCTCAAGTTCGGGGCAACATCGGAGCACACCGTCGACGGGTCATTCTCGGAGCGCACCATGGCAATGAGCACACCCTATCCCGGCGTGAACCCGCCGTACAAGGGCAACGTCACCGAAACGCAGGACACGCTCGACGCCTGGGTCGAGGGCGTACATCGGGCCGGCATCCAGGTGAACTGCCACGCCAACGGCGACGTGGCCATCGACATGTATCTCACCGCGTTTGAACGGGCGCAGCGCAAAGCTCCGCGCGCCGACGCTCGGCCCAAGATCACCCACTGCACGCTGATCAACGACGACATCATCCGCCGCATGAAGGCGCTCGGCGCCGTGCCGGCGATGTTCACCACCTACGCCTACTACAACACCGACAAGTTCCCCTTCTATGGAGAGGAGTTGATGAAGCGGTGCATGGCGTACCGCACGATGCTCGACGCGGGCATTTACGCCGCGGCGGGCTCGGATTTCTCACCCGGGCCCTTTTCGCCGCTGATGGGAATGCAAGGCATGGTGACGCGCACGGGATGGGACGGTACCTCGTGGGGCGTCAATCAGCGGATCAGCGTGAACGAGGCGATGACGGTGAACACGATCAACGGCGCCTATGCGTCGAGGGAAGAATCGCTCAAGGGATCGATCACCGAGGGCAAGCTCGCCGACTTCGTCGTGCTGGCCGACGATCCGCACACGGTGAGACCGGAGACGATCAAGGACATACAGATCGTCCGTACCGCCGTCGGCGGCAGGACGATGTTCGAGGCGTGAGGAGGTCTACACCCTCTGGATGTTGAGGGCCAAATAGGTCGTCACGAGACCGGCGACGGCCGCGCGCGTCAAGCGGCAGGAGCCGATTTCGATCGGGCGATCATCGCGTCGATGCTCCACGCCGGCGCGCCGACGACGGCGAAGTACAGATAAATGAAGCAATACAGCACGGCAGGCGTGCCCATGTTGACGCTCGGGAAGAACGAGCGCGGAAAGTGACCCTGGAAGTAGGCCACGGCCATCTCGCCGGCGAGGACGAAAGCGATGGGACGGGTCAGGAACCCGAAGGCGATCGCGAGGCCACCGAGGGTTTCGAGCACTCCCGCCAAGCCCAACTGCGACATCAGAAGAATCGGCGGCACGCCTGGGGGCATTGGCGGATAGTTGAACAGCTTCATCGTCCCGTACGTGATGAACATGGTCCCGGCCACGATTCGGAGAATGGCCAACATCCGTTCTGGCCATGGGGACGGCGCCGGCCTCAAGATCGACATGAGTTCGTGGATTGGTGGTCGTTGGACGTCTCGGTATGCGGATCCAGGGGCAAATATGCGTGAGGGGCGGCTGCCCGAGAAGCCCAGTGCCGTTTCACGCAACCGTGGGGTTGCGCTTCGCTCACGTGGGTTGTATGGTTCGTGCAACCAGGAGGTTGCATATGACACGGACGATGACGGATACGATGACCGACACGAATAGTATCGAGAAGAGCATTTTCCTCCGCGCGGCAAAGGCACGTGTCTGGCGGGCGCTCACCGACGCCGGTGAGTTCGGCACGTGGTTTCGCATGAAGGTGCACGGGACCTTCAAAGTGGGGAGCACGGTGCGGGCGAACGTGACGCACCCGGGCTACGAACACATCGTGATGGACCTGACGGTCGAGAGGATCGATCCCGAGGAGCTCTTCTCCTACCGGTGGCACCCCTACGCCATCGATCTAACGGTCGACTACTCCAAGGAACCGACGACGCTCGTCGAATTCCAGCTCAAAGACGCGCCGGGCGGAACGATGCTCACGGTCGTCGAATCTGGGTTCGATCGGATTCCGGCGGGTCGTCGCGCCGAGGCGTTCCGCATGAACGACAAGGGCTGGACCGGCCAGATCGAGAACATTCGGCGCCATGTCGAGAGCTAGTGCTATCGCGGCGCCGCAGGTGCGAGACGCGGCGCCGCTCTTCGCGGCCCTCGGAGACGAGACGCGCCTGCGGCTGCTCATCCGTCTGTCGTCGGGCGGCCCAGGATCGATCACGCATCTCAGCGCAAAGTCGGCGGTGTCTCGTCAGGCCATCTCAAAGCACCTGCGAGTGCTTTCCGACGCGGGCCTGGTCCGCGGCACTCGCCGAGGACGAGAGCAGGTATGGGATCTCGAGCCCGAGCGGCTCGCCGCCGCCCACCAGTACCTCGATCGCATCTCGGAGCAGTGGGACGAGGCACTCGACCGGCTCAAGAAGCTCGTGGAGGAGTGATGGTGCCGCGTGGCGGATACTGCCGTAAAACGCGAAACCTTCCCGCCAAACGCACGGCCTGGAACAGGTCTCGGCCGGAAAGCCCGTCGGAACACGCCCCACCTCAGGTTTAGTGCGCCCAAACGCACGGTCCGGGCGTTGCCTTTATCGGGGGCACCACGATGGGATTCTTGTTCCCCTCTTTCCGGCGCTCCGCCATGAACCGCAAAGCCTTTACTCTGATCGAGCTGCTGATCGTGCTCGTCATCGTCGGCATTCTCGCCGCGATCGCGATCCCGAAGTTCGGCAGCGTCAAGCAGAAGGCCTACCGAGCGCAGGCGATCTCGGACCTCAAGTCGCTGAGCACCGCCGAGGAGACCTTCTTCACGGATTCGAACAAGTATGCTGACCTCACCAACGCCGCGCTGTCGTCGAAGTTTTCGTCGACCTCCGGCGTCGGCGCCTCGACGATCGTAGCGAGCACCTCATACTGGTCAGCCACGCTGCTCCACCCGCAACTACCCGGCGTCACCTGCGGAATCGCGGTGGCGACGACGAACCCGGTTTTCTCGGGTGCCGGCGAAGGCGAGCCCGTTTGCCGCTAAGGCGCACGATCAAGCATTGGGTGTCAGCCCGCGTCAACCGCCTCTGTCGCCACCGGGTTCTGGAACGCCCCGTCCAGAACAATGGAGGTCATTTCCCACCCCCGCTCCACGATCCGCCGGTGGCCTTGTACAGCGCCACGAGCGCGACGGCCGCCGCGGTATGCGCGTTGGCCAACTGATTCTCGGCCTCGAGCAGCGTCCGCTGGGCGTCGAGCACCTGGAGAAAGTCGGTTAGCCCGCCCTCGAAGCGCTGTTGCGCCAGCTCCGTCGCGTGCGTGCTCGATCGTACCGCGTCGTCGAGGATCGCGACCCGCTCGCGCGCCCGGTTGTAATTCACGACCGCGTCCTCCGTCTCTTCAACGGCGCGTAGCATCGTGCCCGCGTATTCGGCGCGAGCCTCGTCCTGTTGCGCGGCAGCGAAGCGCACGCGTTGCTTCACGCGTCCAAGGTCCAGCAATGGAAAACTCACCACCGGTCCGAACAGCACGCGCGATGCGCCGGTGTTCGTCAGCGACTGGAAGGCGCCGGCCGTGTATCCCATGCTGGCCGCGAGCTCGACGTGCGGCAGGTAATCAGCCCGCGCTACACTGACCGACAATCCTCGCGCGGCGAGCAGGCGCTCCGCCGCCAGCACATCCGGACGCCGCCGTGCGACGGCATGAAGTGAACCAATGACTATCGTGTCGGGCAGCACAGGCAGCGTCGCCGCCGCGTCGAGCTCAACGAATTCGGCGCCCGGTAACCGCCCCAACAGAACGGCCACACGGTTCTTGCCGGTACTCACCTGCGCTTGCAATCCGGGCACCGCGGCGACCGTGAGCTGCCAGACCGACCGTGCGCGCTCCACGTCGAACGCCGTGCCGCGCCCAGCCGCGAGCCGATCCTCCGTCAGCTGCACCGTTCGCCGTTGGACGTCACCATTTCTCAACGCGACGGCGAGCTGGCGCTGCGCTCCGCGCATCTCGAAGTAGGCGCGGCCGACCTCCGCCCCGAGAGTGACATCGACGTCATCCAGCGAATGTTCGGCGGACTCGACGAGCGCGTTCTGCGCATTGACGGTGCGCCGCACGCGGCCGAACAGGTCGAGCTCCCACGACGCGTCGAAACCCACGTCGTACAAATCGCGTTGCGGCAACGCGCCGATCGCACCGGGGACCTGCGCGAGCGACTGTCGCGAGCGTAGGACGCTGCCGGTTCCGGTGACGGTCGGCACGAGGTCGAACGCCGTCAATGTCCGCGACGCGCGGCTGGCGCCCACCCTCGCCTCGGCGACGTGCGCGCTCGGACTGCCGCGCAACGCTTCGCCGATCAACCGTGTCAGCGTGGTGTCGCCAATTGCCTGCCAGAACGCATTCGATTGAACCGCTGATGATTGGGACGCGGCCGGCGCCGGCGCGGCGACGATGGCACCGGCAAGTATCGCGATGATTGCTTTATGCATGGAGGGCACCTTCGACGACCGCGAGCTGACCTTCGGCATGGCGTGGAGAGCCGACCGCGAGCGGAAGAGCGGCGCTCGATTCGGCACGCCGCGCCACGAGGCCGCGGACGACGACATAAAAGAGAGGAGTGAAGAGCAGGCCAAAGAACGTGACGCCGAGCATGCCCGAGAACACGGCGACGCCCATGACGTGGCGCATCTCGGCGCCGGCGCCGCTGGCCACCACGAGCGGAACGACGCCCATGATGAAGGCGAACGACGTCATCAGGATCGGGCGGAGGCGGATGCGGCTCGCTTCGAGGGCGGCGGTTAATCGGTCGACCCCCTTCCGCTCGAGGTCGCGCGCAAACTCGACGATGAGGATGGCGTTCTTCGATGCCAATCCCACCAGCACGAGCAGTCCGATCTGCGTGAACACATTCGTGTCGCCGCGCGTGAGCCAGACGCCAGCGATGGCCGAGACGAGCACCATCGGGACGATGAGAATGATGACGAGCGGCAGCGACCAACTCTCGTACTGCGCCGCGAGAACGAGATACACCAGCAGTACACAGAGCGGGAATACAAAGACGGCGGTATTGCCCGCCAGCTTCTGTTGATACGTCAGCTCCGTCCACTCGGCGCTGATGCCGTTCGGCAGGGTTTCCGCGCCGAGCGCTTCCATTTTCTGCACCGCCTCACCGGCGCTCACACCAGGGGCGGCACTGCCGTTGAGGTCCGCGGCGGGGTAGCCGTTGAAGTGCGTCACCTGGTCGGGCCCGTACGACTGCTTCACCGTGAGCAGAGACCCCAGCGGCACCATCTGGCCCTGGGCGTTCGCCACCTTGAGGGCGACGATGTCTTCCGCTGACGAGCGGAACGGCGCGTCGGCCTGGGCCACGACCTGGTAGGTGCGGCCGAACTTGTTGAAGTCGTTCACGTAGGTCGAGCCGAGGTAGATCCGCAGCGTCTGGAAGACCCCGTCGAGAGGAATGCCGAGCTGCTTCACCTTGTCGCGATCGACGTCAGCGAACAATTGCGGAACGTTGACCTGGAAGCTCGAGAACTCGCCGGCGAGCTGCGGCGTCTGGTAGGCGCGGCCGAGGAGCGCTTGCGTGGACGCGTACAACAGGGAGTCGCCGAGACCGGCGCGATCTTCGATCATGTACTTGAAGCCGCCGATCGCGCCAAGCCCATTCACCGCCGGCGGCGGGAATACGCCGACGTACGCCTCCTGAATCGCGGCGAACTTCTGATTGAGCGCTGCGACAATTGCGCCGGCGCCGGTCGCAGGGGTCGTACGCTGGTCGAAGGGCTTGAGGCCGATGAAGACCGTCGCCGAATTCGGCTTGTTCCCGAAGCTACTCACCGACAGTCCCGGGAACTGCACGACGTGGTCGACGCCGGGCTGCTTGAGCGCGATCTCACCCATCCGCCGAACGACGGCCTCGGTGCGGTCGAGCGATGCGGCGTCCGGCAGCTGTGCGATGGCGACCACGTAGGCCTTGTCCTGCGTCGGGACGAATCCGGCGGGAACCCGCGAAAACCCGAACAGGCCAACCGCGACGAGTCCCCCGTATACGAACAGCGCGAAGGCAGACCGGCGCGTGATGATCCTTCCCACATTACCATACCGGCGCGACAGACTCGCGAACGCGCGATTGAAGGGATGGAAGAGCCAACCGAGAGCCCTGTTGATCACTCGCGTCGGGGCATCATCGGGCGCGTCGTGCGGCTTGAGCAGCATCGCGGCGAGCGCCGGAGACAGCGTCAGCGAATTGAAGGCCGAGATCAGCGTCGAGAACGCAATGGTCAGAGCGAACTGCCGATAGAACTGGCCAGTGAGACCGCTGATGAAAGCGACGGGAACGAAAACGGCGCAGAGGACGAGCGCGATGGCGATGATCGGCCCGCTCACTTCCTCCATCGCCCGGTGGCTGGCCGCGAGGGGCGTGAGCCCCTCTTGTATGTGACGTTCCACGTTCTCGACCACCACGATAGCGTCATCAACGACGATGCCGATGGCGAGCACCATCCCGAACAACGACAGCGTGTTGATGGAGAAGCCGGCCGCGAGCATCACGGCGAAGGTGCCGACGATGGAGATCGGCACGGCCGCCAATGGAATGATCGACGCACGCCACGTCTGGAGAAACAGAACGACGACGAGGACGACCATGAGCGTCGCCTCGAGCAACGTCACGATCACCTCGCGGATGGAGTCGCGAACGAACATCGTCGGGTCGTACACCGACGACCATTGGATACCCTGCGGGAAGCGCGCCGACAGGTGGGTCATCGTCGACCGGACGGAGCCGGACAGCGCGAGGGCGTTCGAGCCAGGCGCCTGGAAAACGACGATCGCCACCGCCGACTTGTTGTCGAGCATCGCGCGGAGGCCATAGTCGCCGGCGTTGAGCTCGAGTCGCGCGACGTCGCGCAACCGGGCGACCTCTCCGTTCTTGCCGGTCTTGATGATGATGTTGCCGAATTCGGCTTCGTCGGTGAGCCGGCCCTTGGCCGTCACGGTCAGCTGATACGCGACCGCCTCGGGCATCGGCTGCCCGCCGACGACGCCGGCCGCGACCTGGAGGTTCTGCTCGCGTATGGCACGAACGACGTCATTCGCCGACAGGCCGCGGGCGGCGATCTTGTTCGGGTCCAGCCAGACGCGCATGGCGTAGTCGCCGGCGCCGAAGATGATGACCTGGCCGGCGCCGGGGAGCCGGGCGAGCTCATTGCGGACATTGAGCGTCGCGTAGTTGCGCAGATAGACGGGATCGTACCGGCCGTCGGGTGACGTCAGGTGCACGACCATCGTGATGTCGGGCGAACGCTTCTCGGTCGTCACGCCGAGGGCGCGCACCTCTTCCGGCAGGCGAGCCAACGCCTGGCTGACCCGGTTTTGCACCTGCACCTGCGCCAGGTCGACATTGGTGCCGATGGCAAAGGTGACGGTGAGATTGAGCACGCCGTCGGCCGTGGCTGTCGACGTCATATAGAGCATGTGCTCGACGCCGTTGATCGCATCCTCGAGCGGTGTGCCCACCGTTTGCGCGAGCACGGTCGGGTTGGCCCCGGGGTAAATCGCGCGGACGGCGATCGTGGGCGGCGTAACTTCAGGGTACTCGCTGACCGGCAGCGCGGTGATCGAGATCAGGCCGGCGGCGAGGACGAGAATCGACAGCACGATCGCGAAGACCGGGCGATCGATGAAGAACCGGGAAAAGCGCACGGGGGATTTCGGAAAAGGGTTTAGTGACGCCTACGGGGTCAACGCGAGCATCGTCGCGCGGGTCGGCGCGACCTTCATTCCCGGCCGAACGCGAAGCAGGCCGTTGATCACGATGGTTTCGCCAGGAATGAGTCCGCGCTGGACGACGCGGAGTCCCTCGATGACGCGGCCCAGCTCGACAGCTCGGTACTCGACGGTGCTATCGGGCTTGAGCACGAGCACGAACTTCCGATTCTGGTCGGTGCCGATCGCCTGATCCTGGATCATCGTCGCTTGACGAACCGCGCCTCCGGCGAGCCGCACGCGGGCGAACAGGCCGGGAGCGAACTGGTGGTCGAGGTTCCGCAGAACAGCGCGAATGCGCATGGTTCCGGCGGTACGGTCCACCTGGTTGTCGACGAAGTCGAGCGCACCGACATGCGGAAAGCCCGTCTCGTTGGCGAGACCGATCTGGACCGCGTGCCCCCTGACCTGAGCCGCGCCCGTCGCTCCGACGTACTTGAGATAGGACTGCTCGTCGGTATCGAAGTAGACGAAGATCGGGTCGAGCGAAACGATGGTCGTCAGCAGCGAGGCCGTCGGCGATCCACCCTGCACGAGATTCCCCGCCGTGATCTCGGCACGGCCGACACGACCGGAGATGGGGGCACGGACGGTGGTCCACTCGAGATTGAGCTTCGCGTTGCGCGATGCGGCTTCGGCGGCGCGCACAGCCGCGGACGCTTCGGCGTAGCCGCTGGTGCGGGCATCGAGCTCCTCGCGAGAGATGGCCTGAGTGCTGACCATCTTCGAGGCGCGATCGAGCTCCTGCTTGGCGAGACTCTCGTGCGTCCTTGCCTGCTCGAGGGCGGCATCGGCGCGTGCGACGTCTGCTTCATACGGACGCGGGTCGATCGTCAGCAACACGTCGCCCTGACTGACCGTCGCCCCCTCAGGGAACGACACGCGCTCGATGAACCCTGAGACGCGTGGCCGGACCTCTACGGAGTGGATGGCCTCGAAGTGGCCGGTGAACTCGTCCCAGTCGGTGACTTGGCGGTTGACGGCCGGAGCGACGGTCACTTCCGGCGCCGATGCGACAGGAGCGGGTTTCGCGCAGCCCTGGGCAAGGGTCAGGATGGCGGCGGCCAGACTGGTAATACGCAGCGCGTTGTGCCTCATTAGTAGGAGCTCAGAGAGAAGTTTGGGGGTGGTACCGATCGGTAACATCGCTATGTTACTGACCAGTAACATCGAAGTCAAGTGAGCGTCTAACAGGCACGAGGAGGAGCACCGGGCGATGTCGAAGGACCTGGCACCACGCGAGCGGATATTGGCCGCGGCCGACGAACTATTTCGTCGCCACGGCATTCGCGGCGTGGGCGTCGAGGCCATCGCCGAGTCAGCCGGGACGAACAAAATGACGCTCTATCGTCATTTCGAATCGAAGGACGAGCTGATCGCGGAGTGGGTGCGGGTCGTCGTCGCGCAGAAGGACGGCGTCTGGGACGAGATGGTTGCCAAGCATCCGAACGATCCTGTTGGGCAGATCAAGGATTGGACCCGACGCACCGCCGATGCGCTGGCGCAGATGGAGAAACGCGGCTCGCCGATCCTCAATGCGCTCGCCGAGCTGCCGGAGCGCGACCATCCGGCGCGCAAAGTGATCGACGCGCACCGTGCCCGTGAGCACGACAGGCTATGCGTCCTCTTTCAGCAGGCGGGGTTTCCGGAGCCAGAGCTGTCGGCGGATCAGTGCTTTTTTCTGCTCGAGGGCGCAAAGTCCTGTGTGGCCTGCGTCGGACTCGAGCGAGCCGGCGAGCATCTGGTCCGCCTCGTCACCTCGCTGTGTGGCGCGCGCGGCCGCGAGCCGGCGACAAGCGGCGCGCCGCCGTTGCGAAAGGGCGTGCAGGGCGCGCGGTAATCAGCTTTGCGCCGCTCAGCCGGTGACCGCGGCAGCGAATGGTCGGTCAGAGAGCGAGCGAATGCGGGACTGAGAACTCGCCCGAGCGCATGACGAGGCATGTCGTCGTCGCCGTCGGGAGCGATCTCCGCTTCGTCGCTCGCATGGAGGAGGAGCGTTGCCCGCGCACCTGCGAGGTGTTCAGTCGCGCACTTCCGCTCGTGGCGCAACTCATTCAGGCCCGATGGAGCGGCGAGGCGGCGTGGGTGCCGCTGGGCGGAAGCACATTGGAGGGCGCGGGCGTGCCGTTAGAGAACCCAACGAGCCACCCTGCCTCGGGTCAGCTGCTGCTGTACCCGGGCGGTCTGAGTGAGCCGGAGTTGCTCTTCCCCTACGGTGCGACCACGTTCTCGAGCAAAGTGGGCCAGCTCGCCGGTAATCCCTTTCTCACCCTCGTCGAGGGACGGGAGCACCTCGACGAGTTGGGGCGACGTGTGCTCTGGGATGGGGCGCAGCAGATCAGCTTTTCCTGCCGGCGCTGAGCGAAAGATCCTGGTATAGATTCAGTGGGACAGGGTCTGACTTGACTGAGCGGCTTCCGACGATGCCTTCTCTCAAAATCGGCGAGGCGCAGCAATGAGCGGCGGAAGGCTCACGCCGGTGGTGTCCGCGAGCGATCACGCCGCCGGTCCTGAGCACGCCGTGGTTACCCTGGTCGAGTACGGTGACTTCGAGTGTCCGTACTGCGCCCTGGCGGGGCCGGTCGTGAAAGCCGTGCAACGAGAGCTCGGCAGCACGCTCCGCTTCGTCTTCCGGCATTTTCCGGCTGCGGTGGCGCATCCCCACGCGCGGCAGGCGGCGCAGGCCGCCGAGGCGGCGGCGGCGCAGGGTAAGTTCTGGCTGATGCACGACATGCTCCTCGAGCATCAAGACGCCCTCGAGGCCGCGGACCTCGTCCGCTACGCCCAGGCGCTCGATCTCGACGTGGCACGATTCGCCAGCGAGCTGGCAGCGGGAATGTACGAAAAGCGCGTGCGCGATGACTTTCGAAACGGCGTACGAAGCGGCGTGAACGGCACGCCGACATTCTTTATGAATGGCCAACGCCATGACGGATCGTGGTCAGACGAGCAGGCGTTCGCCGACGCGCTTCGAGACGCGGCGCGCCAGGCGAGCTGGATGGTTCAGCCGGTGGTGACATAGCACGCTGGCAGATCGCCGATCGAACTCGGAGGGCAGATGGAGATCGAAGGGCCGCGCGAATTGGTGACTGACATGGAAGGCGGCCGGTGGCCGACGCAAACGACATCGGACCCCGCTCGCGAGCGCGGCGCCATCCGCAGCGCGCGGTGGCGCTTTCTTGCCGAGGCGAGCGCAGTGCTCGAGCGCTCGCTGGACTACAAGGAAACGCTGACGAACGTCGTGCGGCTCGTGGTGCCACGACTCGCCGACTATGCCGGCATCGCGCTCCTCGACGATGACGGGGCGCTCACCTGGGCCTACTCGGCGCATTGCGACCCAGGCAAGGAGCCGCTGGTCGGACGCCTTCGAGCGTATCAGCCGCAGCTGACCCTGGAGAACAACCCGACGGCGAAGGCGCTGCGTAGCGGCGAAACGCAGGTGATCCAGGCGGTGGACGACGCGTTCTTGCACACGATCGCTCGTGATCCGATGCATCTCGGGCTGCTCCGACAGCTCGCACCCACCTCGCTCATCTTCCTTCCGCTCAGGGCGAGGGAGCAGGCTTTGGGTTCGCTCGTCCTCGCCACGACCCGCGATTCCAACCGCAGCTACACGGACCGCGACGTCGCCGTCGCGAACGAAGTGGCGCGGCGGGTGGCGCTGGCGGTGGACCGTGCCCTGCTCTTTCGCGCCGCCGAGCAAGCGGGGCGGGCCCGCGAACAGCTGGTGGCCGTCGTCTCGCACGACCTCAAGAATCCGCTCGCCACCATCGACATGGCGGTAAGCTTTCTTCTGGAAGACGTCGTGCCGGACGATGCCGAGCACGGGCCGGAGCGCGCGCAGCTCGAGGTGATCCATCGCTCGACCAAGAGGATGTACCGGCTCATCCACGATCTGCTCGACGTCGCCGCGATCGAGGCCGGTCGGTTTGCGGTCGAGCGCGCCTCGCAAGCGGTCGACGTCCTGGTCAACGACGCGCTGGAGCTGCTTCGCCCGCTGGCGGAGTCGAAGCACGTCGCGCTGGTGACGAGCATTGCGCCAACGCTTCCACCGGTCGTCGCCGACCGTGAGCGGATCCTCCAGGTATTCTCCAACCTCGGCGGCAACGCGCTCAAATTCACGCCGGCTGACGGACGGGTCGAGATTCGTGCGGCCCTGTCCGACGCGATGGTCGAATTCGAGATCCGTGACACCGGCCCAGGCATCGCGGCGGCCGATCTTCCGCACGTGTTCGACCGGTTCTGGCAAGCGAGTAGGACGGCGCGGGCGGGTGTGGGGCTCGGGCTCGCCATCGTGAAAGGGATCGTGGAAGCGCACGGCGGCGCCGTCAGCGCGAGCAGTGAGGTGGGACAAGGGAGCCGCTTCGCGTTCACTCTCCCCGTTACCGGAGGCTGACACTCCCCGAGTTTGACGGTGGGCTCTGCGTCTGAACGATTAGTCGCCACGGTCTGCGTGGGGCAGTCGCGACGCGAGCGCCCGACTGCCGCGCGTCGCGCGTCGCAGCGCCTCCTGCACCGCCGCTTCAAGTGACTCGGCGGTGTACGGCTTTTCGACAAAGAGCAACAGATCCGGCATCGGGCCTTGCCGCTGTAGCGTATCCGCGGTGTAGCCGGAGGTCAGGATCACTGGGATCTCGGGTCGCTCGACCGCTAAGCGGCCAGCAAGCTCGCGGCCGCCCATCTCCGCCATCACCGTGTCGGTGACCACGACGTCCACGCCAGCCTCGTGAATGATCGCGAGGGCATCGACGCCGTTGACCGCATCGAGCACGACGTGGCCAGCGCGCTCGAGGATCGTGCGCGTCACGCGTCGCACGACGGCGTCGTCCTCCACGAGCAGCACCGTAGCGTACGAGGCACGGGGCGCCGACGGCGTTGTCCGCTCGGAAGCCGAGCGATGTGCGGCGCCGGCGGCTTGCGGGAGATAGATCTTGAATGTTGTACCGCGCTGGGGCTCGCTGTAGACCCAAATGCTGCCCCCCAACTGCTTGATGATCCCGAAGACCGTCGACAGGCCGAGCCCAGTCCCGCGCCCCTCCGGTTTCGTGGTGAAAAAGGGCTCAAAGATTCGGGACTGTGTCGCGGCATCCATGCCGATTCCGGAGTCGGTCACGGTCAGGACCGCGTGCGGGCCCGGTCGCGTCGCATGGTGCTGGGCCGATGACTCGGTAAGCGTGGCGAGCCCCGTCTCGATCGAGAGCAGGCCGCCGTCCGGCATGGCGTCGCGAGCGTTGACGACGAGATTCATCAGCACCTGCGTCAGTTGATTGGGATCGGCAACGACCGTGACGGGCTCGGAATCCAGGCGAACGACGAGGTCGATGTCCTCTCTGACCAGGCGACCGAGCATCGGTTTCGTTTCGCGAACGATGGCGCCCAGATCGACCAGCTGCGGCTCGATGACGCGACCGCGGCTGAACGCGAGAAGCTGTTGGGTGAGCCCCGCCGCTCGCGTGGTCGCTTTCAGGATTTCGTCGATGTCCTCGCGGAGGGGCGAGTCGTCAGGCACCGACGCCAACAACAGTTGACTGTAGCCGCCGACGACGGTCAGCATATTGTTGAAGTCGTGCGCAACGCCTCCGGCGAGGGCGCCCATGGCTTCCATCTTCTGCGATTGGCGCAGCCGGTCGGCGAGCATCCGCTGGTCGGTGACGTCCACCAGCGCGCCGACGACCTTGGTCGGCTGCTCGCCAGCGCCGGGCACGAGGCGCTGCTCGTCCCGCACCCACCGGTACTGGCCAGCCTTGTTGCGAAAGCGGTACTCGACTGCCCGATCCTGAAAAGAGGCCGGATCGAGCTTGTTGCCGAATCGCTCGCGATCGTGGGGATGGACGTTCTCCGACCACCAGTCGGACCCATATGCGTCGGCGAGCTCGTATCCGAGGATCGTCACCACGTTGTGGCTGATCCAGTCAAGCACCGGCCCGCTCGCCGACAGTCGCAGCTCATACAGCACCGCGCCACTCGACCCGATCACGCGCTCGAGGCGTTGCTGCGCTGCGCGAAGCGATTCCTCTGCCCGCCGCCGTTCGCTCAGGTCGTTGACGATGACGACTCGGGCCGGGCGCCCGGCGAAGAGCAGCGCACGCGAGTGCGTCTCGACGTCGATCAGCGTCCCCTCCCTGGTCCGATGGCGACTGACACGCGACACCGGTCGCTCGTCGGTCGCGACGTCGGCAAGCGCCTTCAACACCCCCGGCACGTCTTCACGCGGACGAATGTCCAGAATCGTCATGTCGAGAAACTCGTTCCCGGAATACCGATAGCGCTGCACGGCCGCGCTGTTGACCGCGAGGAAAGCTTTGGTCTCGACGTCGTAGACCCACGTTGGCTGAGGGCTGGACTCGAAGAGGACGTGATAGCGCGCCTCCGAATCCTCCAGCTCGTCGATGGTGCGCTCGAGGGTGTCGCGAGACCGAGCCACGCGCTCAGCCATCTCATTGAACGCGGCCCCGAGCACGCCGATCTCGTCGCGCCGCGAGAGGGAGACCCGTTGCTTATGATCGCCAGCGCTCATCCCCTCGGCGGCGGCGACGAGCGTCGCGATCGGATCCGTCAGAGTTCCGCTCAGCGCCCAGGCGCCGATCGCCGCCAGGAGCAGCAGCGCCATCGTAAAAAACGCGAGACGCCAGAGCAGCGCTCGCGCGGGCCCCAACGTCATTTCGAGCGGAAACTCCACGGCCAGCGACCATGGCGTGTTGCGAATGCCGTTGACGGATGCCAGAACCGGGTGGCCGCGGGGTCGCTCGTATCGAACCGTCTGCCCGACTCCGATAGCGCGAATCGGCGGCGGAGTCGTCAGGCGGCCAAGACTGGTCCAGACATCTCCCTGCGTGTTACCGACGAGCAGCGCGGCGCCAGTCCCAATCAGGCCCTGCAGCTGTTTGCCGGTTTGCGGTGACGCCACGATCCGGCGCCGCTGGACCAGGAACCCCATGCTTGCGGGGCTCGCTCGGACCGTCGCGACGACTGGAAAACCCAGCTCGGCATTGGTCGCGCTGAATGGCCCCACGATGGGCGCATCGCCTTTCGCGGCGAGCCGGAGCAGCACCGCCGCGTCATTGGCGGAGATCGGAGGAATCGAGTCGTTCGTCGTGAGGAGCCGCCGGCCGGACGCATCCCATACCTCGAGCGCGGCGAGGGAATTTCGCGCTGCTGGAATGGTGGCCAGCCGGGCCAGCGCTACGCGCACTCTCACGGTGTCGCGGGTGTGAAGAAAGACCGAGATCTCCGAGTCGCCGGCTAGCGCTCGCGCTTGGTCGATCAGCTGCCGTTCGGCGACCCCGTAGATATCGCTGAGTTGCCGCGAGACATTCTCGGCGCGCTGGCTTGCCGCGCTGATTGCCGAACGCCGCACCTCGCGGTAGGCCCCGGCCGCGATGACCGCG